>Ga0310345_10000179_pt1 | contig 121163 bp, 117 predicted proteins | sample HC15DNA20500_MG_FD_204667 | JGI IMG/M metagenome (GOLD analysis project Ga0310345, IMG submission 204667) | Marine microbial communities from station ALOHA, North Pacific Subtropical Gyre - HC15-DNA-20-500_MG | ecosystem: Environmental > Aquatic > Marine > Oceanic | place: Pacific Ocean... | reverse complement strand
ATTCGACCTGCGACATGTGGAGCGGACAATTGAAACGCTCGACGATCCATCCCGCGAGACCGACGTGATCGGGATGCGCGTGGGTGACGATCAGCTTGGTGATCTTGAAGCCCTTGAGTGGACCTTAGAACAGCGCCGTCCATGCGGCGATGGTGGCTTCGTTGCCGATGCCGGTGTCGACCATCGCCCAGCCGTCGCCGTCAGCGAGCAGATAGATGTTCACATGGTTGAGACGGAACGGCAGAGTCAGCCGGACCCACATCAAACCGGGCGCAACCTCGATTGCCTCGTCGGGTTTCGGCGGGGTTTCGAAGGGGTAGCGCAGGCCATCGGCGGCTGCGGGCAAGGTGGCGGTCCTGGTGTGCATCGTCTCGCAATCGTGTTTTTCAGGTCCGGCTTAACGCGGCAATCGGTGCTGCGCTAGTGTCCTGACCAGCCAAAACTCACGTTTTACGAGGCGTGCCGGCATGGTTGCCATGCAGGCAGCCATGCTTCGGCGTTTCAAACAGGGTCAGGACGCGGCTGCGCCGGACACCGTGGCCGCGGCCGGCTTCGCGTCCACATGCGTATGGTTGTGCGGCTTGGCGTCGTCGAGCTTCGACTTGATGCCGAGGCGATCGAGCAGATCGGCGTCGCGCACGGTCTGCGGGTTCTTCGTGGTCAGCAGCACATCGCCGATGAAGATCGAATTCGCGCCGGCGACGAAGCACAGCGCCTGCAATTCGTCGGTCATGTACTGGCGGCCGGCCGACAGGCGAACGACGCTGCGCGGCATCATGATGCGCGCGACTGCGATCATGCGCACAAGCGCGATCGGATCGGGACGCTCGGCGGTGTCGTTGACCGGCACGCCCTTGACCTCGTTCCACATGTTGATCGGAACGCTCTCCGGATGCTCGGGAAGATTCGCCAGCAGAGCCAGCATGCCGAGACGGTCATCGACCTGCTCACCCATGCCGATGATGCCGCCGCAGCAAACCTTGAGGCCGGCTTCGCGAGCGGAGGCCAGCGTATCGATGCGGTCCTGCATCGTGCGGGTGGTGATGATCTTGCCGTAGAACTCCGGCGAGGTGTCGACGTTGTGGTTGTAGAAGTCGAGGCCGGCATCGTGCAGCCGCTTGGCCTGTGCGTCGGTCAGCATGCCGAGCGTGACGCAGGTCTCCATGCCGAGATCCTTCACGGCGCTGACCATGTCGCAGACCTTGTCGAGATCCTTGTCTTTCGGATTGCGCCACGCCGCCGCCATGCAGAAGCGTTCCGCGCCGGCTTCCTTGGCGCGCTTCGCGGTGGCCACGACATCGTCGTGATCCATCAGCTTCGATGCCTTGAGGCCGGTGTCGTATTTCGCGCTCTGCGAGCAGTAGCCGCAGTCCTCGGGGCAGCCGCCGGTCTTGATGCTGAGCAGGCTCGCGGTCTCGACGTGATTGGGATCGAAGTTGCGGCGGTGAATGCTCTGCGCCTGGAAGATCAGATCCGCAAAGGGGAGATCGTAGAGCGCCTGCGCTTCGGCGCGGGTCCAGTCGTTGCGCGGCTCGATCAGCGCATCGCGCCCGACCGAAACTCCGCCTTTCACATCCGAACCCGGCACCATGCTCATGCGCTAACCCCTTGCGTGCGAAACCCAAAGTCTCATTCTGGCGGACAGCACGGGATGCCCTGAGGCGACCGGCGTCCTTCATGTCCAGAGAGATTACCAAGGATCATGGGGGCCCAGAAGAGTCAATCTGGGCCCGGCCGCCGGGTGAAAGCAGCTATGCCTCACGGCATAGCGCATAAACGCAATTACGCCGCCCGGATGTTGAGCAGGAAGGCATCTACCTCGGCGCGCAGCGTGTCGGCTTCGCGGCGAAGTTCGTTCGATGCATTCAGCACTTCGCCGGCTGCGGTTCCGGCCTCGCTCGAGGCGCGGCTCACGCCGACGATGTTGCTCGATACTTCCTGGGTGCCGCTCGCGGCGTGCTGGATGTTGCGTGCGATCTCGCGGGTCGCCGCACCCTGCTCCTCGACGGCCGCGGCGATCGCCGTGGTGACCTCGTTTATCTCGCCGATGGTCGAGCCGATGTTGCGGATGGCGCCGACCGCCGATGCCGTGACGTTCTGCATGCTGGCGATCTGGGTGCGGATTTCGTCGGTTGCCTTTGCGGTTTGCTCGGCGAGGCTTTTCACTTCCGACGCCACGACCGCGAAACCGCGCCCGGCTTCGCCGGCACGCGCGGCCTCGATGGTGGCGTTGAGCGCGAGCAGGTTGGTCTGCGATGCGATCTCCTGAATCAGGTCGACGACACTGCTGATGCGGTTGGCGTTGTCGGCGAGACCCTGCATGGTCGTGTCGGTCTTGCCGGCCTCGGTCACCGCGTTGGCGGCGATCTTGGTCGAATTCGTGACCTGGCGGCTGATCTCCTGGATCGACGATGACAGTTCCTCGGTGCCGGCGGAAACCGTCTGCACGTTGACCGAGGTTTCTTCAGCCGCCGACGCAACGGTGTTCACCAGCGCGCTGGAATGCTCGGCAGATGTCGACATGCTCTCCGCCGTCGCCTGCATGACATTGGCGGAGGTCATCAGGCTGTCGAGCGCGGCGCGGACCTTGTCTTCGAAACTCACGATCTGCTTTTCGATGCGCGATGCACGTTCGGCCTTGGCGATACGGTCCTGATCCTGTTCGCTGCTCAGCGTGCGCGAGCGGATCATGCTGTCGCGGAACACTTCGAGCGAGTCGGCCATCACGGCGATTTCGTCCTGCTGGCGGCCGCGCTTGACCTCGGCATTGAGATCGCCCTCGGACAGGCGGCGCATCACGTCCTGCAGGTTGCCGATGCGGCCAAGGATGTTGCGGCCGACATAGAGCCAGACGAACAGCGCCGATCCGATCAGCGTCAGCACGCCGAGCGCGAGCATGGTCGCCGTTCCCAGCGTGATCGTGTTGTTTGCCTTGGCGGCAGCGGCGTCCGTCGCGACCTGCACGTCATCGACCAGCCGCTTGATGCTCATTTCGAGGCCGCGGTTGAGCTTGCCGGTCTCTTCCAGAATTAGCCGCCCGTAATCGGCGGAATCCAGTTCCTTCTGGCGCAGCTTGAAAAGGCCGCTCTTCTTGTTGCCGAACGCCATCATCTGCGTGACGGCGTCCTTCAGCTTGTCGCCGTCGCCGGTATGACCAAGCGCCTTGAGGGAAATCTCGATGCTGTCGTACGTGACCGAGAATGCATATTCCTGATCGCTGAGCGTCTCGGCGTTGTTGGCGTTTGCAGCGGCGCTGATGTTGCTCGCGGCGAAATTGATATCTGCCAGCAGGCTGGCCAGCATATCCACGCCGCGCATGGCCTTGATGGCTTCCTTCGGCTCCGCATTCGGATTCACCAAAGCCGAATTGACGGCGGCTTTTGCATCTTCGGCTGCACTGCTGATGATGGTGACGACGGCGCTATGGGCGGCGCGGGCGGCCTCGAACTTCTTGTTGTGCTCGGCGGCGAGATCCAGCCGCTCCTTTGCGGCCGCGCGCAGGCTGTTGATGGTGTCGTCGAGCATTTTGACGTTTTCTTCCAGCGCGGACACCACGCCCGGATCGGCCTTGAGAGTCTTGATCTCCTGAAGTTTGGCCAGCGCCGCGGCCTGGACCTCTTTCAGACCCTGGGTGCGGGATTGAAGGGTGCTTTCATCGTCAGAAGCCAGCATGGCGGGACCGCGGGCGGCGAGACTCTGGCTCAACCCGGACAACTGGAGACTTGCTGTCAGACGAGGAATGTTCTGGCTGCTCAGTTCGTTCATCATGCCGCCGAGTTGGCCAAGCAGCAGGCTCGCTCCCGCGCTGATTGCGATCGCCATGCCGGCGATGACCGCGAAGGCCAGGAAGAGACTTCCCCGGACGCCAACCTTCACGTTCGGCAGTTTGAAACGAAACAGATTTTTTCCGACCTTGAACCGCAAAGCCATAACCCCGAATCCCCCGATTCCCCGTGAAAGCACGTGCGGGCGGAGTATCGTGATGCCTGGTTAAAAATTTCGGGAACTGGGGCGTTTTCTGCCAAAAATTTCGTGCAGGGCTGCAATGCGAGGCTTTTAAGAGGGCTGGTGCTGCCAGACAGGATTGAACTGTCGACCTCTCCATTACCAATGGAGTGCTCTACCACTGAGCTACGGCAGCGAACGCCAGACAAGAAAGAGCCAGAACCGTACCGGGTACGTGAATCAGCTAAAAAGCCTTAAAGGCGCGCGTTCCTTTGCCATAAGGCAACTGGCGGTGCAAGCACGGAGCGGCCCGTTCTTGTCCCAAGCGCCGGAACTCAGGCTGAAACAGCCCTGGCGGGCTTGTATTTTGCCAGTTCAGGGCCGATCCGGGCGCTCATCCGGGTGCTCAATGCCTCCAGGGCCTTGAAGGGACGGATCATTACCTCGAACTCGATGATTTTTCCGGCGGAATCGAATTTCACCAGATCGATGCCTTTTAATTGCAGATCGCCGATAGTGGCGCTGAATTCCAGCGCCACATCGTGCGATCCGGCCACGAAGGTGCGGTGATAGCGGAAATTCTCGAAAATCTGCACGACCGCGCCGAGGATCAGCAGGCTGGCGGGACGCCCCGGAATCGGCAGGTGCACGAACGGCGAGCGGAACACGGTGGTTTCGGCGAGCAGCGGCCGCAGCACGTCCTCGCTCTTGGTCTCAACGAAGCGATGCCAGCCCGTGAGCGTTTCCTGCGCGCAAGGCGCAAGTCCCGGTGCGTCAGCCGTCATCACATTCTCCCCGTCACATTGCCTGCCGTATTCGATATAAAATAGTTCGTCACACCGGGGACACCCGGTCAAGGAAAGCTGCAAGCAGGCCTGTCATGACGGACGACGTCAAAAATGAGCGCACCGCCAAATCGGCCCGCCATGAGCGGCTGAAGTCGGCGCTCCGCGACAATTTGAAACGCCGGAAGTTGCAGGCCCGCGGCCGCGCCGGAATGGCGATCGTCACGCCGGATGACGATGCCAGGGCGCGGGACGATGCATCGGGCGCAATTTCGCACCGGCATGATGACGACCAATGACCGGCCGCCTTCAACCATCGCTTGATTGTTTGGCGGACAGACACGATCTAGCTTGATGAACGCGATCTCCAACGAGGGATATCGCTGATCTGTTCGAGCATAAGGATGCGTGAGATGGCGACGGACCAGGCAGCAGCAATTGGGACGGGCGCCCCGCAGTCGGACGCTGCACGTGCGGCATTTCCCCGGTTCGAGCAGACATTTCCGACATTGACGGAGACGGAGATCGACCGCATGCGCCGGTTCGGCGAGGTGCGTCAGTATAAGGACGGCGAACGGCTGTTCGAGACCGGGAAGGTCGGTCCCGGCATGTTCGTCATTCTGTCGGGCCACGTCGCCATTACCCAGCGCGACGGCCTGGGCCACGTCACGCCGGTGATCGAGCAGGGGCCCGGCCAGTTTCTCGCCGAGGTCGGGCAGTTGTCCGGCCGTCATGCGCTGGTGGACGGCACCGCCGAAGGCGATGTCGAAACGCTGCTGATTCCATCCCAGAGTCTGCGTGCGCTGCTTGTGGCCGAAGCCGATCTTGGCGAGCGCATCATGCGCGCGCTGATTCTCCGCCGTGTTGCCCTGATTCAAGCCGGCGTCGGCGGCCCGGTGCTGATCGGTTCGCCGTCTCTGGTCGGCGTGGTGCGGCTGCAAGGCTTTTTGTCGCGCAACGGCATTCCGCATCACGTGCTCGATCCTGCTACCGATACGGACGCGGCAGATTTGATCGCGCGCTATTCGCCATCGCCCGCTGATCTGCCGCTCGTGGTCGCTCCGGACGGCACGGTGCTGCGCAATCCCAGCGAAACCGATCTCGCCTATGCGATGGGAATGATTGGCGGTCCGATCAAGGACAAGCTTTATGATGTCGCCGTCGTTGGCGGCGGCCCCGCCGGACTTGCGACAGCGGTCTACGCGGCGTCAGAAGGATTGTCGGTGGCGGTGCTCGATGCACGGCATTTCGGCGGACAGGCCGGTGCCAGCGCCCGCATCGAGAACTATCTCGGTTTCCCGACCGGCATCTCCGGTCAGGCACTTGCAGGACGCGCCTACAATCAGGCGCAGAAGTTTGGTGCCGATCTGATGATTCCGGTCGAGGCCAAATCGCTCGACTGCTCGAAAAGCGGCGGCGCATTCGGATTGACAACCGAATGCGGTCATTTCCTGAAGGCAAAATCCATTGTCGTCGCCAGTGGAGCACGCTACCGGCGTCCGGCCATCGAGAATCTCGACAAGTTCGAAGGGCGCGGTGTCTGGTACTGGGCATCGCCGATCGAAGGAAAGCTCTGTGCGCAGCAGGAAATCATTCTGGTCGGCGGCGGCAACTCTGCAGGACAGGCCGCGGTTTTTCTGTCAGGTCACGCCAGCAAGGTGCGGATGATGATCCGCAGCGGCGGCCTCGCCGACAGCATGTCGCGCTACCTGATCGACCGCATCATGGCGACCCCGAACATCGAACTGATGATCCACACCGAGATCGTCAGGCTGGAGGGCGCGGAAGGCGGGCTCGAGCGCGTGCACTGGCGCAATCGCCGCACCGGCATCGAGACCGCGGGCGACATCCGCAATGTATTTTTGTTCGTCGGTGCGGATCCTGCGACCGCATGGCTGAAAGGCTGCGGCGTCGAGCTTGATCGGACCGGTTTTGTGGTGACCGGTTCGCAGTGCGAGGAAGGCAAACCGGTCTCGGGGCTGGAGACCTCGGTGCCGGGTGTCTTCGCCGTCGGCGACGTGCGCTCCGGCTCGGTCAAGCGGATGGGCGGCGCGATCGGTGAAGGCGCGCAGGTCGTGGCCGCGCTGCATGGTTTTCTTGGCGACAAACTCGCGCAGCCTCGTTAGCCTGCGACGGCCGGACAATTCTCTGACCAAGAGACCATGACATGCCCTGCAAGCACATCGCGGAGATCAAGGTCGTTACGCCGAGCGCGCTGGGGTGCGAGGAATGCCTGAAGACCGGCAGCGTCTGGCTGCACTTACGAATTTGCCGGACCTGCGGCCATGTCGGCTGCTGCGACGATTCGCCGAACCGGCACGCCACCAAACATTTCCGCGCCACCCAGCATCCTGTCATCGAAGGGTATGATCCGCCGGAAGGATGGGGCTGGTGCTACGTCGATGAAGTCTTGTTCGACCTGTCGGACCGCAAGACCCCGCATAACGGTCCGATCCCGCGTTATTACTGAACGGCGTCTGCCGAGTATCTGAGCTTGCCAACCACCCTTGTATTGTCAGGATCGTGCCGATCCTCAAAAGGAACTTTTTAGCATGCTGTATTTCCGGCGAGCCATTCGCGGCGCGGCCTGCGCCGCGGCAATGGCTGCATCCATCTTTCTCGTGTCAGTCGGCTACGCGTCCGCGCAGTCGGCGCCGCAAAACCGCACCGCCGACGTCAACGGCGTCAAACTGAATTATCTGATTGCCGGCAAGGGCGATCCGGTCGTGCTGCTGCATGGCTATGCCGAGACCAGCCACATGTGGCGGCCGCTGTTTCCCGGACTCGTCAACAAGCACACCGTGATTGCGCCCGATCTGCGCGGTTTCGGCAAATCCGATGCGCCCGAGGGCGGCTACACCAAGAAGCAAATGGCGCAGGACATCCACGCGCTGGTGAAGAGCCTCGGATTTACCAAGGTCAGGATCGTTGGCCACGACATCGGACTGATGGTCGCCTATGCCTATGCGGCGCAGTATCCGGCCGATGTCGATCGTATCGTGCTGATGGATGCCTTCCTGCCCGGCGTCGGCGACTGGAAGAGCGTCTGGCTGCTGCGCGATCTCTGGCACTTCCACTTTTACGGCAAAACGCCGCTGGCGCTGGTTCAGGGCCGCGAGCGGATCTATCTCGAACATTTCTGGAATGACTTCGCCGCCGATCCCGCAAAATCCATTTCGCAGAAGGATCGTAAAATCTACGCCAAGGCCTATGCACAGCCGGGCCACATGAAGGCGGGAATGGAGGTCTTCCGCGCCTTCGAGAAAGACGCCGACGACTTTTCGGATTTTGCAAAGACCAAGCTGCCGATGCCGATGCTCGTTCTCTCCGGCGAGAAGGCGGGAGGTGTCTTCCTGATCGAACAGGGCAAGCTCGTCGCGACCAATGTCGAAGGTGTTATTATCAAAGGCTCCGGTCATTGGCTGATGGAAGAAGCGCCGGGCCAGGTGATTCCGACGCTGGTGGATTTTCTCAACCGCTAATCGCGCAACCGGCAAATCCTGCAAAAATTTGCGTGAGCGGGCCGTCCGGAAACGGAACTTCTGTTGCGCTGCCATGCGTATCATGTAGCCTTGGATTTATTCTAACCAGGGGCGCATCATGATTTTAGGCATGTCGTTAGCGGGTTTCACCGTCCTTCATCTCATCATCAGCATGATCGCCATCGGCCTGGGCTTCGTGGTGGCGGGTGGGATGCTTGCATCGAACAGGCTGCCCGGCTGGACGCTCTGGTTTCTCGTCCTGACGATCCTCACCAGCGCGACCGGCTTTCTGTTTCCTTTCACCAAGCTGCTGCCGTCGCACATCGTCGCACTCATCTCGCTGGCGCTGCTGGCGATCGCGGTGTACGCGCTCTACGCAAAAGGCCTCGCCGGGATCTGGCGCACAGTCTATGTGGTCACCGCGATGCTCGCGCTCTGGTTCAACGTTTTTGTGCTGATCGCGCAGTCGTTCCAGAAGGTCGCGTTGCTGAACGTCTATGCGCCCACCGGAGCCGAGCCGCCTTTTGCGATCACGCAAGGAATCGTGCTGCTGTTTTTCATCGGCTTGATCATCCTCGGCATCAGGCGTTTCAAGGCGGCGTGACCCACGCTAACGGTCCGATTCTAACATTCGCATTCCATTTCAGCAGGTATTCTTGCGAATGTTAGAATCAAAGGACCACCAGGAAATATAAGTTTCTAGTTGAGTTTGGATTTGACATTCGCTTTGCGGACTCGTGACCGAGAGGGTGCGAATGTCAAATCCACTCCACTAGGGGAACGGGAGCGCCGATGAAAGTCATCGTCTTCGGCGCGACCGGCATGGTCGGGCAGGGCGTTTTGATCGAGTGCCTGCGCGATCCTGATGTGACGGAAGTGTTGACCGTCGGCCGCAGCGCCACCGGTCAGCAGCACCCGAAGCTGCGCGAGCTCGTGCACAAGGATTTTCTCGACTTCTCCACCATCGAGAAAGACATCACGGGCTATGACGCCTGCTTTTTCTGCCTTGGCGTGTCTTCGATCGGAATGGATGCCGAGCGCTATCGCCATCTGACCTACGACATCACGCTGGCGGCGGCGCGCCCGCTGGCGCGGCTCAATCCGGACATGACCTTCGTCTATGTCACCGGCGCAGGCACGGACAGCACCGAGCAGGGCCGCGTGATGTGGGCGCGGGTCAAGGGCAAGACCGAGAACGATCTGCTCAAGCTGCCGTTCAGGGCGGCGTACATGTTCCGGCCCGGTGCGATCCAGCCCTTGCACGGCGTGCGGTCGAAAACGGCCTGGGTCCAGGCGCTCTATGTCATGACCGGACCGCTGCTGGGTTTCCTGCATCAGGTCGCGCCCAAATATGTCACCACCACCGAGGAGGTCGGCCGCGCCATGCTGAGCGTCGCCAAGCTCGGCTATCCGACGCCGATCCTCGAAATGGACGACATTCACAAGGCCGGGGCCTGATCGTTCGGGCCGGACAGCCGGAAAGCTCCCGATCCGCGCCCGGATCGACACAATTCGAGCGATTTTTCAGGTATTAAGCTGACCTGCCGGGTTCTTGGGCGTCCGGCGCGCGGTTTCCACCCCCTCCGAAACACGCTAAAAGCCATTTTATCCGCAACAGGGCAGGTTTGGCATGGATCGCATTCGCATTGTCGGCGGCAACAAACTCAACGGCACCATTCCGATTTCCGGCGCGAAGAACGCGGCTCTGCCGCTGATGATCGCAAGCCTGCTGACCGACGAGACCCTGATTCTCGACAACGTGCCGCGCCTGGCCGACGTTGCACAGCTTCAGCGCATTCTCGGCAATCATGGCCTCGACATCATGTCGAAGGGCAAGCGTCCGGGGGACCATGAGTATCAGGGCCAGACGCTGCATATTTCCGCAGCCAACATCATCGACACCACGGCGCCCTATGAGCTGGTCTCGAAGATGCGCGCCAGCTTCTGGGTGATCGCGCCGCTGCTCGCGCGCATGAAGGAAGCCAAGGTCTCGCTGCCCGGCGGCTGCGCCATCGGCACGCGCCCTGTCGATTTGCTGATCATGGCGCTGGAGAAGCTCGGCGCGGAATTGCAGATCGACGGCGGCTACGTGATCGCGAAAGCTCCCGGCGGACTTGTCGGCGCGGAGATCGATTTCCCCAAGGTCACCGTCAGCGGCACCCACGTGGCGCTGATGGCCGCGACGCTCGCCAAAGGCACGACGGTCATCACCAATGCTGCGTGCGAGCCCGAGATCGTCGATGTCGCCGACTGTCTCAACAAGATGGGTGCAAAGATTTCCGGCGCCGGCACGACGCGCATCGTGATCGAGGGCGTCAAGAAACTGCACGGCGCGCGTCACACCGTGTTGCCGGACCGGATCGAGACCGGCACCTATGCCATGGCGGTGGCGATGACCGGCGGCGATGTGCAACTCGCGGGTGCGCGGCCTGAACTGCTGCAATCGGCACTGGATGTGCTGACCGAAGCCGGCGCCACCATCACGCCGAACAACGAAGGCATCCGCGTTGCGCGCAACGGCGCGGGTATCAGCCCGGTCAAGGTCACGACCGCGCCGTTCCCCGGCTTCCCGACCGATCTTCAGGCGCAGCTCATGGCGCTGATGGCCTGCGCCAAAGGCTCGTCGCACATCACCGAAACAATTTTTGAAAACCGTTTCATGCATGTTCAGGAACTGGCGCGGTTCGGTGCGCGTATTTCCCTCGATGGCGAGACCGCGATCATCGACGGCATCGCCAAACTGAAGGGTGCACCGGTGATGGCGACGGATTTGCGTGCCTCGGTGTCGCTGGTGATTGCGGCGCTCGCGGCGGAAGGCGAAACCACCGTCAATCGCGTGTATCATCTCGATCGTGGTTTCGAGCGGCTCGAGGAAAAACTCTCGGCCTGCGGCGCGACCATCGAACGGATCAGCGGGTAATGCAGGGCATGATCCCGAAAAGTGGAAACCGGTTTTCGGAAAAGATCATGCCCAATTGAAGCAACGGCGGGGGCCATGTCTCAGAACAAAACGGCTCAGCAAAATACATCCCGGCGCAAGCTGGCCGCGCTGGATGAAGACGATCTTGCGGTCATCTCCGCCCATATTCAGGATGCGGCGGTGGTTGCGGGCGACATCCTCTGGCGGCAGAGCGAGAAGCGTCTGGTCGTCGCCATGCGGCGGATGGACTGTGAGGATATCCTCGCCGGCGATTGCGTTCCGCGCCGCCTGATTTCGGCGCTGCGTTTTGACCGCGTGCTGTCGTGCCAGTCGCGCGAGATCGACATGACGGCCCCGGAACTGCCACTGACCCTGCTCGGGCTGGAATTCCATCCGGGCAAGAAACCGGGCGGCCAGGTGCTGCTGCTGTTCGCCACCGGCGGGGTGCTTCGGCTCGAAGTCGAGTGCCTCGAATGCGAACTGGCCGATCTGGGCCCGGACAATCTGGACACCGATCCGGTCGATCAGGCCGCAGCCACCTAATCTGCCAGCGCACACAGACATTTAGCAACCAACCCGGGCGGTCCCGCTCGCGGTTTCATTCCGGGAATGTTATGGGTTGACGGTGACGCGTGTGGCGGTTCGCAAGTCCGCAACATTTGTCAGCACGTCCATTTAGCGGACTTGCGAACCAAAGCCACACTAGAACACTAATTTCTAGTGCCCTTTTGAATCCGAAGTTCGCTATGGAGCGTGCTGCAAAATGAGGCGAACTTCGGATTCAGGACACTAGCATCGCGCCAATGACCACGCCTTTAATTGATCCCCTGCCGGACCCTGGAATGCCGATCCGCCTCACCAGCCACAGCGCCGACTTCAGCGAGCGCTTCAACGCCTTTCTCGACATGAAGCGGGAGGTTTCCGCCGATATCGACGCGTCCGCGCGCGCCATCGTTGACGATGTGGCGAAGCATGGCGATGCGGCGCTGATCGCGGCGACGAAGAAGTTCGACCGGCTCGATGTGGCGGCAGGCGGATTGCGGATCACGCTCGCAGAACTCGAAGGTGCGGTGAAGGCTTGCGATACCGCGACGCTCGACGCCCTGAGGTTCGCGCGTGACCGCATCGAGGTTTTTCACAGGCGGCAGTTGCCAAAGGACGAGCGTTTCACGGACGCCGCGGGTGTCGAACTCGGCTGGCGCTGGAGCGCTATTGAGGCGGTCGGCCTGTATGTGCCGGGCGGCACCGCGGCCTATCCGTCATCCGTGCTGATGAACGCGGTGCCGGCGAAGGTCGCCGGGGTGGAGCGCGTGGTGATGGTGGTGCCGTCTCCGGACGGCAAGCTCAATCCGCTGGTGCTGGCGGCAGCGCAGCTCGGCGGCGTGTCGGAAATCTACCGCGTCGGCGGCGCGCAGGCCGTTGCGGCGCTGGCCTATGGCACGGCGACCATCAAGCCGGTGGCGAAGATCGTCGGTCCCGGCAACGCCTACGTTGCTGCCGCCAAGCGTCTGGTGTTCGGCAAGGTCGGTATCGACATGATCGCCGGACCGTCCGAAGTGCTGGTGATCGCCGACCGCACCGCGAATCCCGACTGGATCGCGGCCGATCTGCTCGCGCAGGCCGAGCACGACGCCAACGCGCAATCGATCCTGATCACCGATGACGAGACGCTGGCGAATGATATCGCGCGTGCCGTTGAAGCACAGTTGACCACGCTGCCGCGCGCTGACATCGCGCGCGCGTCGTGGAACGATTTCGGCGCGATCATTCTGGTGAAGTCACTGGACGAGTCGGTCGCGCTCGCCGATGCCATTGCCGCCGAGCATCTGGAAATCATCACCGCCGATCCCGAAGGCTTGAGCGCGCGCATCCGCAATGCCGGCGCGATCTTCCTTGGAGCGCATACGCCGGAAGCGATCGGCGACTATGTCGGCGGCTCCAATCACGTGTTGCCGACGGCGCGCTCGGCGCGTTTTTCCTCGGGACTCGGGGTGCTCGATTTCATGAAGCGGACCTCGATCCTGAAGTGCGGACCCGACCAGCTTCGCGCCCTCGGACCGGCGGCGATGACGCTCGGCAAGGCCGAGGGGCTGGATGCCCATGCGCGGTCGGTCGGATTGCGGCTAAATCTGTCATGACGAGGCCCCCGACAGATGAGGACCGGGACAACCGCGTCGTCGCGGTGACGCTCGATGAAGAATCGATCGGGCGATCGGGGCCGGACATCGAGCACGAGCGCGCGATCGCGATCTACGATCTCATTGAGCAGAACCTGTTCGCGCCGGAAGGCGGTCACACCGGTCCGTTCACGCTGCATATCGGAATTACAGGCAACCGCCTGATGTTCGACATCAAGCGCGAGGACGGCACGCCCTGCGTCGTGCATCTGCTGTCGCTGACGCCGTTCCGCCGGATCGTGAAGGACTACTTCATGATCTGCGACAGCTACTATCAGGCGATCCGCACCGCGACGCCCGACAAGATCGAAGCCATCGACATGGGCCGCAAGGGCATTCATGACGAAGGCTCGCGGACTTTGATGGAGCGTCTTGAAGGAAAGGTGCGCGTCGACTTCGAAACCGCGCGCCGGCTGTTCACACTGATTTCTGTGCTGCACTGGAAGGGCGAGGGCAGTACATGACCCCGAAAAGTGTCATGCGCAAAATTTCCGGACGAGCCTGACGAATGGCGGCGCGTTCTCCGCAAGCGGTTCTGTTCATGTGCGGGCAGAACAGTGTCCGCTCTCCGACGGCAGCCTGTCTGCTGCGCCATCTCATTCCGCGCGGGCTCTACGTGCAATCCGCCGGCGTCAGCAAGGCCGATCTCGATCCGTTCGCGGTTGCGGTGATGAAGGAGATCGGGCTCGACATTTCCAATCACAAGCCGTGGACGGTCGCCGATCTGGAGGACTGGGAAGGCCTGAACTTCGATCTCATCGTGACACTGTCGCCGGAGGCGCATCACAAGGCGCTCCAGTTGACCGCGACCTCGGCCACCGAAGTCGAATACTGGCCGACGCCCGATCCGGTCGGCGTCGAAGGCCGCCGCGAGTTGCAGCTCGATGCCTACCGGCATGTCCGGGACAGTTTGCAGAAGCGTATTCGCGAGCGTTTCGCGCCGGCAGCCATCAAGAACGAGTAGGAAAAATCGTCAGAAATCGGACCCGGGCACGCCGCCGCGCTGTTGTCGGGGCCACGCCCTTCGGATAGTTTCCGCGCCCATTGACCCCTGACCGAACGACAAATCTCGCATGTTAGGCCGTCCCAAATTTGTCCTCGCCTCCGGCTCGCCGCGGCGCCTCAGCCTGCTCAATCAGGCCGGTATCGAGCCCGACGCGCTGCGCCCTGCGGATGTCGACGAGACGCCAAAGCGCGGCGAGCTGCCGCGCGCCTGCGCCAATCGTCTGGCCCGCGCCAAGGCCGACGCGGCGCTCAAGTCCGTGCAGCTCGATGATGATCTTCGCGGGTCCTTCATTCTTGCTGCCGACACCGTGGTCGCGGTCGGACGCCGCATTCTGCCGAAGGCGGAACTGGTGGACGAAGCCTCGCAGTGCCTGCGCCTGCTGTCCGGCCGCAATCATCGCGTCTACACCGCGATCTGCCTGGTGACGCCGAAGGAGACATTCCGTCAGCGGCTGGTGGAAACGCGGGTGCGGTTCAAGCGGCTGAGCGAGGACGATATTCAGGCCTATATCGGCTCCGGCGAATGGCGCGGCAAAGCCGGCGGCTATGCGGTGCAGGGCATCGCAGGTTCGTTCGTGGTGAAGATGGTCGGCTCTTACTCCAACGTGGTCGGGCTGCCGCTTTATGAAGCGACCACGCTGCTGGGCGGGGAAGGTTTCCCGGTCCGCTTCGGCTGGCTGAATGCCAGTTGATGGCGCGAAATCCGCGCCCCGCGCGAAGCCATGCCCGATCTGCGGCAAGCCGCAGGTCGAGGCCTCCAAGCCGTTCTGTTCGGAACGCTGCCGCGATGTCGACCTGAATCGCTGGCTGTCGGGGTCCTATGCCATCCCGGCGCGCGAGAGCGACGAGGACGACGATATGGACGAGCCGAAATAAGGTCTTTCGGGCATTTTCCGGCCGCGCCGAAGTCCTTGAATTCGGGAGGATTTCGAGCCGCCGCCGGGCGGCGCGGCGGTCCTCGCAAAATTCGCACGGTGGCTGGACAGCGCCGCCGCGTCTCACTATAAACCGGCGCTCTCCCTCCAAGCTGTTTTGGCAGCGTTCGAGGCGGCGCCCAGGTAGCTCAGTTGGTAGAGCATGCGACTGAAAATCGCAGTGTCGGTGGTTCGATCCCGCCCCTGGGCACCATCGCCTTCCTAAGCGATTGTTTCCACAGAACTAACGCAGAATCAGAGGCTTATGGCTACCGGCTTGGTACAAAAGGCTGGTACAAATGCCCTTGGCTATGTCACGTCCGTGGAAGCATCCTGATAGCGGTGTTTATTGGTTTCGCAGAGGTGTGCCTGCGGATTTGCGGGTGCTTGTCGGTAAGCGCGAAGAGAAGCGAAGCCTGCAAACAAAAGACCCGGCGGTGGCAAAGAAGCGTCATGCGGAAGCGCTTGCAGAAGTAGAAGCTCGCTGGGCAAACCTAAGAGCGGGTCCGCGAACCCTCACCGAGCGGGAGGCGCATGAACTAGCCGCGCCGTGGCATGACCGTTGGCTCGCAACCTACAAAGACAATCCGAGTGCCCAGACGACATGGCGCGTCGATCTGGCGGACCGCTTATGGGTCGCCCCGCCGCCTTTCGAAGCAGCGACCTTATCGGTGAACTTCCTATCGGAAGTTGGCGCCGATGAATCGAAGCTTCGTGACATGGAAAACTGGTGCCGCGCTGGGGCAAAAGAGTGCCTTAGGGCTAGTGGGTTGGTCGTTGACGCCGGCAGCGAAACGACCCTTGCTAGGGCATTAAGCTATGCAATCCAACGCGCAAGTCTGACACTTGCTCGTTATGCGAAGGGCGAGTTTGGTATCGGCCCGCAGAGCTCGACGTCCTGGAGCGCTGGTGTTGTCGCGTCGCCTGAATTGACCAAATCGGTCTCGTTAACCGAGCTCTTTGAGGGATGGTCGACCGAACGGAAGCCTGCGGCGAAAACGCTCTATGAGTGGAAGCGAGTACTTCAAACGCTGGCGGCTTTCCTTGGCCATGACGACGCCGGAAAAATCTCCAGCGAAGATTTAATTCGTTGGAAGGGCTCGATGGTAGACGCGGGATTGAAATCTCGGACGATTCAGAACGCGAAATTGGCTCCAGTCCGTGCGGTTCTGCAGTGGGGTGTGGACAATAGGCGCTTGAATCAAAACCCAGCTCATCGTGTCACGATAGAAGTGAAATCGATTGCGACGGAAAGAAAGCGAAGCTTCACAGATGAGGAAGCCAAGGTAATTCTTGCGGCATCGTTGCTTGAGAAAGATACTGTGAAAAGGTGGGTGCCGTGGCTAGGCGCTTACTCCGGCGCGCGCGTTTCCGAGCTCTGTCAGTTGCGCGTTGATGACGTGATCGAAGTTGACGGCATCTGGTGCATGAAATTCGATCCCGAAGCGGGCCCTCTCAAGAACAATAGCTCCGAACGAACCATTCCACTTCACCCGGCTCTGATTGACAGCGGCTTTTTGGCATTTGTGAAGGGCATCAAAACGGGACCTCTCTTTCCGCACTTAGCCCCCGATAAGTTTGGCAAGCGGGGTGGCAATGGCACCAAAGTGATCGGTCGATTTGTCCGCTCTTTGGGAATTACCGATACGCGGCTGTCGCCGAGCCATTCCTGGCGCCATCGTATTAAAACCCAGGGCCGTCGACACGGCCTTGCGAAGGACATCCTCGAGGCCATCACCGGCCATGGGCGAAAAACTGTTGCCGATAGCTATGGAGAATTTCCAATGGAAGCACTGTTACGTGAGTTGGCCAAAATCCCTCGTATTGAACCGTAAGATGTACTTAGAAGGCGTCGATCCGATAGTCGTTGGCTCAGGCTCGGGGTCGCGCGACTGTTGTACCTATCGAATCTCCTCGCCACGCCAATTCGAATGGATTTCCCGGCGGATCGTAACCAGCACCGTGTCTTCTTTTTCTTCCAGACGCATTGAAGTCTCATGTGGAGACAGTTCGGACGGGCCATGATGAATGATGCAACGGATCGAGGGGCTGCGGCGACAAGTCCTGGACAACGGCGGACGCTTCGTGGCGATGATGCGCGCGTTCTGATCTTGGAGCAGATCAAAGCGCACAACAACGGATTGCTGACGGTATTAGGAAGATACGAAGCCTCGGATACTATCCGCAAATGGCATGAGACTATTCGGGCGATCGAGGAGTTCATCAACGTGCCGCTGTTCGGCATCGATGATGAAAATGTCGTCCGCGGGCTTCTTTCGATGCGGTTGGATGAAAGTTTTCTTCAAAATCCAGGCGCAGCGTGGCTGAGTGTCAAGGCTGCACTCTCGCCCTATTTCGATCCAGGCACGGTGGATCGCTTCTGCCGACTGATGCTGCAGATCGCTGCTATCAGATCGGCCTTCGTGCTGCACGGGCAGTCGACCTTCGGTTACGGCATCACGCTCGATACTGTGGCGGAGGCGATGAATTATCTGCAGTCGCGGCGGCGTCATTTCGTCGCGCTACTCTATTTAATGCCGCGCGCTTGCCAAGGAACCAAGAAACTAGCTCCGTTGGATGCACTCAACGTCCTGCTCCCGCAGGTCGAGCATAGCTGTGTGACGATCACGAGCCTCTATCTAAAGCTCGCACTGGCTGATGCATTGCCCGATTTTAGCATGGAGATTGACGACGTCGGGGGGGCTGCGAGCCACTGGCTGGAAATGCTCGATGCGGGATTTCTTGATCCGGAGCGTGCATCGATCGTCGTCATGAATGAGTTGCGAGGCGATCAGATATGCGTGCCTGCGCAGGAGGTGGTTGATTCGAAGAAGATATTCTCGGCGGAGGAACTGAGGAATTCGATTAAGTTGCTCGGGGCAACCTATGATGCTTTTGGGCTGAACGATTCCGACTTCGCGACGATAGCCGCGGTGGTGACAAGCCTCTCGCGGCGATGTCAGGACGATTATGTAGTCGCAATCGGGAAACCGAAGTTGCGGGCGCTTTTGAAGTCACATAGCGGGATGGATGCGAGCGAATTAGAGCGTCTTTTGGTGAGCAGGCCCTCCGGCGAGTATGCGCCGAATACTAATGCATTTGAGCCGTTTGTCGACGTTGGCGACGCAGTTGTCTCCAACGTCAACCTGCTGTCGCGCTTCGTCTATGCCTTCAAAAATATCCATCTCGGCAGTCGTCGACGATTTCAGATCCATGCAGGTTTTATCTTCGAAGATGTCGTCAAGCGCGATCTCGAAGAAATGGGTTTCAATGTCGCCGACATCAAGCGAATCAATCGCAAGGAATTCGATGTGGTGACGACGCTCGGCGGAGTCATCTATAATTTTCAGTGCAAGAATAACTGGATTGATCTTGCTAAGGTGGAGTCGGACCGTGCGTTGTATGTGCGCTATAACCGAGCGTTGACGAATTACTATGCAAAGGCACTCGTCAAGGAAGAGAGGCGTGAACAACTGCTCAGGGATAAGCTTGGAATCGATAAGGTTGAGCACTACGTGATCAGTCGCTTTCCGGTGATGGTGACTGATCCGCGTATTATCTGCTATAACAAAATTGATGAATTAGCGACGTTGGTTGAGCGCGCGCAAAAGGAGGCGTCGGGCGATGACCAAGGGAAAGTGCGAGCAGGCAATCCGTCACTTGTGCCATAAGTGGCGTGAGGAGCATGGTTATGACAACACGCCGGAACGAGATTTGAGTTTCTCTCAATTTTACACTTGGATAGAGCAGAATTATTCCAGTTATTTAAGTTTTCGGACCACGATATCGGTGCGGTATGATCTCGAGATGTGGTTCGATCAGGAATTCAAACAGACTTGGCGAAATTGACGCCTCTGGCGCCGGGAACGATCCTGAACGACCAATTCGAGGGGGTCGACGTTTGGGAGGCTACCTTGGCGCGCTTGAGAGCCGGCTTGTTATCAATGCCAAGACTAGGTCATCATGATGACGCATAACGCGAACCTGATCATCAATACCGACGCCGATCAGATCATCATCGCTACGGCTGGTCCGCATGTTTCGGGTGATTTGCCACCCATCGGCTACCTCTCTGGTGGGCTTGAGCGGGCGGGCATCCGGCAAGGGGTGTGCGACATCCTTGAAGACGGGGAAGCGGCGTTCCGCCAACGCGCGCGGCGCTTGCGCGTTCGCTTGGAACGCTAGGCACGGGCGTCGCGGCGATGTTGTATGCGTGGATCGATGGGGAGAAACGGGCCCCGAGAGCAAAAGGCGAGCGCACGTTCTGTCGGGATTGCGGCGGCCTTCTGACGTCAGTGATGCCGGTCAGCAATGTCCCGCATTGGCGGCATAAGGTCGCTGATTGCGATTCTTGGAGTGAGCCGGAGGGATTGTGGCATCTCGGCTGGAAGGAACGGTTTGATCTTTCGTGTCGGGAGATTGGTCTGATTGATGAGATGACTGGGGAGCGTCATCGGGCCGATGTGATTTGCGGTCTCGGTACTCCGAAAGCCACCGTTCTCGAACTTCAGCACTCGTCGATATCGGACGATGAACGCATCAAGCGGGAGGCGTTCTATCGGCGGTCCCACCGCATGTTTTGGTTGGTCCATATTCATAGCGAGAGCTCTTTCCTTGGCTACAACTTCGGCTTGTCGATGGATTTCCAATCGAGAAGAATTCAGCTCGACGGAAAGACCTTTGCGGTCATGCATTGGATGGGTCGAAGCAAGCAATTCATCGAGAAATGGATGCGAGCTAGCGCGCACGTGTTCTTCGATTTCGGCGGATACATTCTCTATCTGGCAGGTGAAGGGGTGGCCGCGAGACTTGGCGGGCCGTTTGAACCCGGCGAATTTGCGCTCTGTAGGCTCTCGGCTGAAGAGTTTTTACGCGCGGTCCATTGGAAGGATTGATACAGCTGCGAGCGCAGGGGCAAAGCGGCAGCGTAACTGATGATATGGTCTTGGGATCCTAAGCTAGCGGGAGTTCACCCCGGGCATGAGTACCGATCCATACCGTCTGAGACGGTGACGGCTTTTTCCAGCCACGCTTCTCGAAGGCAGCATCGGGCAGCTTCTGCAAATCAGTGAAGGCGGCCATTCGATGGTGACCGTCGATAAATGAAAGCCCATCGGCGGCACGCATGGCCACCATTGGATTTGGAAATGTTGCATTCTCCATGATGTACTTGAACGGGTGTTCGTAGCGGCGCGAAGTTACTTCGTCAGCCGTTCCTTGCCGGACTTCGGTTGTGATTTGGGATACCCGCAGCTTCGTTGAGGCTGACATTTTGTCGAAGCTGCAATCGACGTCTTCAGGCACCCAAGTAACCTCATTCCACCACGACAGGGGCCGATTGCCGAGAAGGCGTCCCCATCGGTGGTCGCCGAGCGGCTCGGGCGGCGGCCAGCCGACATCGTTGGCGAAATATAGGAGCCACTCTTCGATAACCTCGTCCGGCCAGTTGGGGAGTTTTTCTTTGATATCGGCGACGGTGACCAAAATGAAGCTCCTGTTGGATGGGCGTAGGGCCTGGGAAAGCTGCGTAGTATCTGCTTAGCGAGACGCTTAGAAGTGTCTCGCCTCAATTGCGTCATGACGTGCAAATTGCCTCTATTCAGTAGAAAACCACGATCTTGATCACCATTCGGCTCTGAGATCCTGCAATAATGAGGCAGCCAGAGCTTCTTCAGCTATGGAGAGTTGATGTTGCTGCATCGCTTTCATCAACCCATCGTCCCAGGATGCGCGTACAGCTTTTCCCGTGAGCATCTGTCCAAGGTTTGTTGTCCCTTCGACTGCTGACTCGTAGTCGGCGGTGTTAAAGCGCCAGGATTGAGCACCATGCTCGCGCATCACATGGTTGCCGATTTGTACCCCCGCCCAATCGAAATCGCCGTGATAGAAAAGCTTCGCACCCGCTTTAGCCAATTGCGATAACAGGCACCGCTGCGCCGCGGCGGGCATTCCGTCAGTGCAGACCAGCGGCTCACAACTGGCACCCCAGTGATCCGCAGCGATGGCCACGAGATTAGGGTTCTCACAGACATAGACCTTGCGATCCGCAACGTCCCACGATGGTGGGGTCCGCAATAGCGATCGTAGCGAAGCGTAGACGGGCTCTCCCAGCGATTGACCGTGTCTCCCCGTGCTACGCATGGGTAGGTTTAGAAACAGGGCAGGGCGCGCCAGTTCATTAACCAGCACGCCAGCCTTTGCCCAGACGTCGCGGTCGCGCTCCGCCCTTTCGGTTGGCTCCAGTTCGGTCTCCCTCGCCGGATCGATAGCATCATCGTTACTTACGGTTCGAGCGACCAACCGACGCGAGACTGTCAATATCAGGGTTGCGGTTGGTCGGCCGCTATCCAGAGCATGGGCGTCGCCCAAGACTTCAGCAGCCAATTGTGAGCGCGTGACGCCGCCCGCGGGCAGGCGCTGCAATGTTGCTTCGACCCGTCGGCAAAGCTCGATCGCTATATCCGGCCGAGATCCCGAAAGGCGCTTGAGTAGCCCCAAGCCCTTGGGCGTGTGCAACAGCTCGATGAGGACACGATGTGTGCACCCGTTCAGAACGTCGGACCACATCGTTTGCAGCGAGAGGCGTGTCGTGGCGACGTTCGCGATCGGGCCGTCTAGCTGTTCAAGCGCGTTGCGCAGCGAGGTGGCGATTCCAGCATTCTGGAATGTCACATCGACTTGGCCGACATCGATCTGCAGAGAACTGGAATAGCGGGCGGGGCGGCCTAGCAGTGACGCCAATACCGCATGTTCATCTGCGGTGAGCTTGTCGATCCGGAAGGTTTCGACTTCGGTATCGATCGGTGCTTGCTCGAATCTTCGGCGTAACCGCTTGCGCAGCAGCTCGTATCGATCGCCACCGAGCAAACGTTGAAGCCTTGGATCGATCGGCGAACTCATGTAGGTGCAAACCTACGGTCCGGATCGTCTTCGCGTATTTTGGCTCGGCCATCCCAGGTCCAACGAGAGACGAAAACTGCATCTATACCCTCGCGTCGTTGCAGCTGGCAGATTGCGACGCCGGGCAACTCGGCATAGCAGGCCCATTCACGCTCGCTGGTGATGACGAAATCCAGATCGAACTCGCGGATCAGTCCCATGCAGTGGGCGCGCGCAGCATCGTCGATGCCGGCGAACGCTTCATCGAGCAGCATCAGGCGCGGCGCCAGTGCGTAGCTGCCCTGACTGTAGAAACTCGCGATCGCGGCGAACAGCGGGACTGTGAGTCCGAGAGCCCGCTCCCCGCTGGAGGCAGGACCCGAAAGTTTACGCCAGTGTCCGTCCTGCCAGCGCTCGACGCGAAAGCGGTGCCAGCGGCGATAATCCAGCGCGCGAGCGAGTTGCTCGATCAGGGCACCTCCTGAATCCTTGCCCGCGCCTGAAGCGGCCCGCTCCCGCTCGGCCGTGATGCGCTGTTGCAGCATCGCGCCGACAACCTTCCGGTCTTCGGCTGACCAGAGATCTGCGTTGACGTTAAGTAGGCGTTTGCGCGCGGCTTCAAGGCCGACCGGCGCGCCTTCTTCTTCGGCTAGCGTCTGCCATAGCAGACGGTATCGGACGCCGGTTGTTGTCGGACGACTGTGCAATTCTTTGTTGATTGCGTCGCGCCGGATTTCCGCCGCCTGCAGAAGTCGCTGGACCTCGGAGGCGATCTCCGCCTGGAGGTGGTTCTCCAGCACGGTGCGCTCGTTCGCAGTGAGCAGCTCGCTACGTTGTGCGATCTCTTCGGTGAGGCGCGTGGCGAGCTGATCGGGACGTTCAGGCCTATTCTGGTAGATGATGTGCGCGATCAATCCCCAGTCGTTTTGCTCAGCCTGCGTCCGGTGGCCGAGTGCACTGAGGGCTGTTTGCAATTCTGTCAGTTCTTCGCTGATCTGCTTTTGTACGCGCGCCCAGGCGTCCTCCTTGTCGTCGATGGTAGACAGCGCCTGTTCGGCGCGTCGCGCGAGGGTGAGGGCCGGATCGATCGTCCAGGGGACGCCCATGTCCGGTAACACAACTCCCGGAAGCGCGGCGGCCAGTAGGCCGGTCGCCGCGAAGCGTTGAAACTTCGAGGTTGCTTCGGTTCGCGCGTCGCTACGTTGTTCGAACGCGGTGTTCGCGGTCACGGTCTGCTCCTGTGCGACCGCGCGCGCCTCGCCTGATTTTCTCAGGTCCTCGCGCGCCAGATTGAGTGCAGCCTCGCTGGATTCTGCGGCTTTACGGGCATCGGCCAATTGACGCCGGAGTTCTTCGACCTTGGCACCGACAGCTTTACGCAACACGTCGAACCGAACCGAAGCCTCTTCCGCCTCGATCCTGGCCGCCGAGAGTTGGTTATCCTGAGCAATCACCGTATCACGCGCTTCATCTTCGCGAATGCGTTGCCGCTGAAGTTCGGGCAACGCCAGACGCACTTCCTGGATCATCTGCGTAAGGTGCAACTGGGCTTCCTGATAGCGGCCCAATTCCGCTTCGACGCCTGCCAGGTCGGCTGGTGACACTGGAAGGCGAAGGTCGGTGGCGTCGTCAGCACGCCGCTGCCGCGCTGCCTGCAAAGCCTGCTCGCTCGCCTGATATTGTGTGGCGGATTCGGCCAATCGTTGGCGAGCGGTTGCCGCTTCGCGTGCAGCGGTAGCGGCCGCGAGATGGGCACTGCGCAGTGCCTCGTCGGCGGGTGCCAAGCGCCATTCGTCTGCGGCCTGACTTTGAGCCTGGGTAAGTTGATCGGCCAGCGTTTGCAAAGCCATGAGTTCATCGGCGAGTCGCGCCAGCCGCGCCGCGATTTCGCTCAGTCGCCGTGTACGCGCTGCAGCACGGGCCGCATAGCCGATATAAACGGCTTCGGATTTGGCCCACGCGCCGCGCAACGCGCCAAGCCGAAAACGGCCGTCGGGAGCAACCCAGGACTCAGCCTCCGTGGGGTCATCGTCAGCGCAGGCAATTCCTCGTAAAACACGTTCGACAACCGTTGCCGGTATGCTGCCGTCCGTTGGCACGTCGGCGTGCAGCCAATCGGCAAGTGAGGGCGATTGTGGCTGTCGCTCGATCAACTGCACGTCGTACAACGGCGCTTCGCGATCGTCGGACTGCAGACGGCCATCGGGCGAGAGCCACGCGTCAAGCAGTCCAGTGGCTTCGAGCGCCGCTTCTAGGCCGGCCCGTTGCGGAATCGTTAGTGTCGCGCGAAAATCCACCAGTTTCCAGAGTGGCGCGCCCTCGCGTGCGGTCCGGACACTGCTGTCGCGAATATAAGGCTGCGGTGGCGCAGTATCGAGGCCGCCTTCCAGACGGCTGCGTTCGTCGTTGAGCTCTTTGCGCTCCGCTTCCACGGTCTGCCGTTGACCATCGAGTGACGCACGGCTGTTCGCCAAGCGCTCGCTGGTCTGCTGCTGTGCAGCCTGCAAGCGCTGTCGCGCGGGATTGTCGCCATCCAGCGCGACGACCCACTCGGACAAGGCAGCAAGGGCAGCGAACCCGTCGTCCGGGCTGACCTGGTTTTGCTTCAGGCTGGCGAAGCAGCGCTCCCACGCCTGAATTAGGTTCTGGCCCTCGCGCTCCACATCGGAGTCGGCCCGTTCGCGCCGGTCCGCTGCGGCCTCAGCGGCGTCCTGCTTTTCGTCGCGAGCAGCCTGGCGTTGCGCATGCAGAAGTTCGGCGGAGGCCACCTCCGCATCACGTCGCCGCAACGACGCGATCTCGTCTCGCCGCTCCGCGACCAAGGCGCGAAGGTCGGAACGAGCCTTTTCGAAAGCGTGTGGCGTCAATTCCGCCAGGGAGGCAGCTTCGAATTTGGCGAGTGGGTTTTCTGCATGGATGTTGGCAATACCGGTTGCGTCGGCATAGACCACGCATTCCCCGCGCAAACTGGCCATCTCGCGTTCCGCATGCATCACACGCTGCGCCGCGTCTGCCGTCTCTTCGGTGCTGCGCTTCAATCGTCGACTCGCCTCGGCGGCCGCATTGATCGCGACGGATAGCGCCCGTTGCCGCGCGGCTGCGTCCTTCTCCGCGGATTCCAGGCGGTTCGCATCTTCCATCCCCGCTCCCGAACGAAGGGTTTCAAGCCGGGATTGCTCGCGCTTTAGTGCGACCTCGGCTGCGTCGTGAGCGGTTCGCGCGTTCGTTTCGGCGGTCTCGGCTGTTTCAAATCGATCCTGCGCTTCGCTGCGTGAGCGGCTCGCATTGTCGAATTCCGTCTGCGCCTGGCGCAGCGTGCGCGCTTGCCGCCGGCTCTGCGTGCCCGCATAGATGCGATAGCGCTGGTCGAAACGATCTACGGCTTTCGCCAGGGCTTGGTATTCCTCAAGTTGGCGGCGATCCTCCTCCAACTGGCCTAGCGCTTCGGCCACATCGCCCAGCAGTTCGGGCGCCAGCGGCGGCAAAGCTTCAGTTAGTGCGTTCGACAGCGCGGTTTCGTCGGGTTTCTTCGACAACTGTGGCTGTCGCAATTGTATCAGCGTATCCATTAGGGCGTCGTAACGCTTGGCGCCCAAATGAAATAACCGCTCGTCGACAGCGCGGCGGTAGCTAGCCGCCGTGTCGAACACCTGGCCGCGGCCGTCGAGGGTGTCGCGCAGGCGCTCCCGAGTCAGGACCACGCGTTGCTCACTCATCAGCCACAGGTCCTGATTGATGCGCGGCGCGTTGTCCGCATCTTCCAACACGAAGAACCAGCTTTCCACCTGGGGACGTGCAGCGACGGCGGAAAGCCCGGCGCCAAGCGTGAGGTAGTGCGGCGTGCCATCGTCGCCGCGACGGCCAAACTCGATCCAGGCATAACCAATCCGCCGGTCGTAGCTGTTCATCAGCAAGTTCCAGGACATTTTCTTGCCGCTGTCGCCGTCGGGCTCGATGCGTGAGGGCTTAAGCTGCGCGTCGAGCAAGAACGGGAGAGTCAGTGACAATACTTTTGACTTGCCGGTGCCGTTGTTGCCGCGCAGCAGCAGGTGACCGTCGCGGAACCAGAACTCCTCGCTGTCGTAGTGGAACATCTCCACCAGTCCGAGCCGCAGCGGCTGCCAGCGTTGCTGCGACGGGATCGGGAGCGCGGGGCGCTCGGACGACAGGGCAAATGCAGCGGGGCGTTCGTTCATAACGGGCCGAGCTGGTCGGTAATCGTTATCGGCGATCGCTGCGCTTCACGGGGATCGCGTATGTCAGCCTCGCCGATACCGAAACGGGCGATCGCCGGCAGTGGACGGATCGTGTCGGCACTTTTCACGATCAGCTGGAGCTTTTCCAATCGTTCGATTGCGATGTTAGCGAGTTCGCGCTCGGCTCCGGCTTCGCGGGCCGACTTGCGCCAATAGCGGCCGTACTTGATCTTGGCGTCGCGGAGGAAGGAGGTGATGTCGTGCTCCGAGTACCCGACCGAGGGCGATGCCGTGCCGACATCTTGCGCATTCTGCTGCCTGAGTCCGGCGGCGAGATACTCCGCGACCAGCAGCGTGGCGTGAGCGTCGGTGCCTTCGGCAGGCATGGCCACGTCGGTCAACACACAAGTCTCATCCACCAGCGCCAGACCTTCGGCGCGGTGCTCCGCAACTAGACCTGCGGCTTCGCAAAGACGAGCGGACATGGCCCCGCGCTGATTGACGAAATATGCGCGGGCCTCGACGTCAAGATTCTCGATATAGATCACGGGGTCGTCGAGGAGACGGCGCGCGAGTTGGTGGCGGAGCGCGGTCCGGCGGCCTTCATCGCTGTCCGCGACATGCTCGCTGACCAGAGCACTTAAGCGCGCGTCGAGCGAGACAGGTGCCTCTTCCGGTCGCCAAGTCGATGGACCGCGCACGGCAGCAAGCAAACTGGCGAGTGTCCGGCGCTGTACGTCGTAAAGTGCATCGGCCTGTTCACCTGCCGTCCGTACGAAGGCGTCTTCGTCGCCGGCGACGCGCTGAAGCACTCCGATGTCTAGCAACGTCCGGCAGATCGCCACCAACTCGCGCCGCTCATAATGTGTGCTCAGCGTGAAAGCGAAGTCGAGCGAGATCAGCGTCGGCTCGGCGGCGAACTGCAACAGTCTCTCGCCGAGCAGGCGCAGCGTGATCTGCGGCTCGGCGCGTTCGAGCACGGCGCAAGCGAGGCAAAGAAGGACATAACGTCGCCGATCATATTCGGGTAGGCCGCGCATGGTGGCAGAGAGGTCTGCCGGTCTCTTGTAAAGACGTGCGCCCTCTTGTTCGATCTGCAACGGCCAGCCGGTTTCGCGTGCGAACCAGTCACGCAGGACATCGGCCTGACGACGGACAGCGGGAAAATCTTCGTGGGCCGGCGTCATTAGCGGCGTCATCAACAGGGCGCGCACTGCAGTGCGAAACTCCTCGCGTTGATGTCGCCGTTGTTGCTGGCCGATACTGCGACTGTCCCTGGCGTTAGTGTGATTGGACATCATCGGACGTCCTGCGTCGGCGTGATCGTGATCAGATGGTCGCGTCCGGCAAAGACGCCATGTGGCGTATGGATCTCGGCCCAGCTCTCGGCCGCAAGGGGCGTGAGGCTGATATGGAGCAACCCATCGCCGGTCTGCCGGGCCACGGTGGCTTCCGGCTGAGTCTGTTCCGTCAGCGCTTCACCGAGTAGTCCGAGAAAAAGACCGAACGCATGCCTATCGAGCTCGCCAAGATCGGAAAGACGCGTGGGCTGGCCGGTCGCGAGGCGTTTGCGTGCCGCCTCGACTTGCAGCGACTCTTCGGCAAGTTCGCGCGCCAAACGCGCGCGAGCTTCGGCGCGATCTCGTACGCGGGGTATGGGTCCGCGCGGCGTGGCCTCGCCGTATTCGCGCAATCGAGGGTGAATTTTTAACGGCGGGGCGTCGGCCCAACGCGTGCTGGCCGGCAGATCGGCATCGGCGTCGGTATTGAGCGCAAAATGCCGAGCAGGATTCAGCGCAAATGCGGCACGCGCCAGCCGGTGTGCCTCGCCGTCGTTTTGAGAGGCGGCGAACCAGCTGGCGAGTATGCGGAAATCCGCGGAGCGGTCACTGCGCCCACTGCGGCGCTCGTTGACTGCGGCAATCGCGCCGAGCAATTGCGGGATTGCCGACCTTGCTCTCGCCCGCAACAATTCGGCCTGCGAAGGTTCGTGGCCGGTACGGAAGAACCAGCCGTGCAGACCTGTCCAGCGTTCGCGCCAAGCGTTCCAATGAAAGGTCTGCGCGTCGGCGCGATCTGCTGCATTGCCGGGGGCAGCATCGCGCGCCTCCCGCGCGGCGACCTGTTGCAGTAATGCGTCGATACTGGGTTCCAGGGCGAGGATGTGACCGGCGATGGTGTCGGAGCGACGCACCAGATCGCCCATGAAACGCTCCAGATAGTCGATCAGCTGGCGCTTGTAATTGGTCACGGCGCTCGCTTCGGCCTGCTGCAGCTCGATGCTGCGGGCGACACTTGCCATGAAGGCCTGCGCATTCTCAGCCAAACCTTCGAAGACGCGCACCAGATCCCGTAGCGTTTCGTGGATCTTTGCGACATCGGCTTCGGTTTCACGGGCCAATGCCTGGAGCGCTTGCAGCCGGTTCGCGATGTCTTCGAGTGCGACCGTTTGCAGTTCGGCGCGCCGTAGGAGTGTTTGTACGAAGAGCGCCAGCGAGGCTTCGACGGCCTCTCCGCCCTGGGAGAGACGATACAGGAATCGTGCACGATAGAAATCGCTGAGGCTCGAAACACGCGCCGTATCGGGATGCGATTCGAGATTACCCCAGGTGGTAAGCTGGGTTAGCGCGGTATTGACTTCATCAATTCGAGGCGGTGTACCGGACCATCGGGCTTCGCCTAACACTTCGTCAGGCCTCAATTGCAGTCGGTATTGCCGTTTGGCGGCCGCAAATACATCCATGATGCAGCGGTAAAGTTCCGATTTTTCGGTGCTTACATGCCTGAAAAGCTCGGCTGAATCGCTCACGGCTCGCATGGGGCCTCTTACCGAAGTCTTCCACCCCAATCGCGGGTTCGCGCGATACGTTAGTGCATTTGCTGTTGGGTTGCAGCCTAATTGGGTTCCATCCAAGTCTCATACGCAACGAGCGGTCCCATCCTGCTGGTCTCTCAATCGCAGGGAGGCTATATTGCGCAGTTATATCAATGGCATAGTTGGAGATATTCTGAGTGGCGCGCCAAATTGCCGCCGTTCATACACCGCACTCCGATTAAATTGTCGGTAAGACTGTCCGAAAACTGTATACATATTTCGGACTTGTCATGTCCGAAAAAAGTATACATATTTCGGACATGGATAGGAACTCGCCTGATCTGAAACCAGCCCTTCTCAACCGGATCCGCGGTGCTCCGCCGCGCAAAGTTTGGACGCCCAGTGATTTTCTCGATCTCGCCTCGCGGGACGCCGTCGATAAGACATTACAGCGGCTGACGAAGGCCAAAACTCTCAGGCGGATTGATCGCGGGCTCTACGATCAGCCTGGCTTCAACAAGCTAACCCAGAAACCTAACCCCCCCGATCCGCGATCGATCATCGATGCTGTTGGACGACGCGACCAAACGCGGATGCTTGTCGACGGCATGACCGCGGCGAACGATCTGGGCCTAACTGACGCCGTTCCGGCCAAAATCGTGGTGCACACTGACGCCCGTCGTCGCCCGATCAAGATCGGTAACGTTACAATCGCTTTTCGTCCCACCGCGGCTAGCAAGCTGTTCTGGGCCGGGCGACCGGGAATGCGCGTCGTCCAAGCGCTTCACTGGCTTCGCGATCTCTTGCTTCGCGAAGGCGAAAGCGATCAGATCAAGCGCAAGCTCGCCAAGCTTTTCGAGGATCCCACGGCAGGATCGCCACTCAAGGCTGATCTCATTGCCGGTAGGTCGGCTCTTCCGACGTGGATGCAGATGTTTCTTAAGCCGCTCATCGATGCCAGCATTGATCATGACCATGATCCAGATCATGCAAATTACGACGACGTTGATCATGATAGTCAGCAACAAAGAAGGGGTGACGGTGACGATAATCAGCGCCGTGCTGCCGTCGCACGTCAGAAGCTGAAATCGCCTGTCACCCAGAAGAAACGGACCGTCAATCGCGGCACAATCCGAAAGGCGAAGACATGAACTCGGCTTTCGATGAGGTTCTCGCGGCAGGGTCGGAAGCGATGTTGAGCGCCTTCGATACGACTGCGCTGCGCCTCGGCACGGCATCCCAGAATGTCGAGAAGGACTTCTGGGTGTGCTGGACACTAGATGCCTTGTTCAATGGCCTGAAAGAGGGAGGGCCCCGCCTTCTCTTCAAGGGCGGAACTTCCCTGTCCAAGGGGTTCGGGCTGATCAACCGCTTCTCTGAAGATGTCGATGTCACGGTATTTCGTGACGACATCGGCGAGCCGGCGACGATTGAGGAGCTTAATGCGCTGAGCGGTAACAAACGCCGGGCACGCCTTGATGCCATCAAGGGTGCCTGCCAAGCTTACATCAACGGTCCGCTGCGAGCTGAACTGACAGTGATCCTGCAAGATCGGCTCCGGGCCAGCGGCCTCGGTGCCGAGACGTCACGGGTTGAAGCTGACGACGCGGATTCCGACGGACAGACGCTCCTGATTTGGTATCCCGCGGCGACGCCGCGATCGGATTATGTGCGGGCCGCGATCAAGATCGAGTCCGGCGCGAAATCCGCGCTCGATCCGAATAGTCAGGTACCGATCAAACCCTACGTTGACGATGATTTGCCTGCGCTAGATTTGACCGTGCAGGCCGTGCGTACGGTCGATCCCGAGCGCACCTTCTGGGACAAGGTCGTCATCCTCCACGGGTTGCGACGCTGGTTCGACAAGCGTGGCGAGCTGCGCGGGGGCGGCCAACGTGTATCCCGTCATTATTATGACTTGCACCTGCTCGCCGGTGACCCAGTCGGCGAAGCTGCCATCGCTGAGGCGGCGCTCGGCGCGGACTGCGTTGCGCATGCCCGAATGTTTTTCAATCGACCGGATTTCGATCTTGCGAGTGCTTCGCCCGGCTCGTTTGCACTTACCCCGCATGACGCGATGATCGACCAGTTGCGTGTCGACTACAGAGCCATGCAAGGCATGATCTTCGGCGACCCACCGGATTTCGAGGCTGTGCTCGCCAGCATTAGCTCAATTCAGATGCGACTAAACAATAGCGGTACGAGTGTGCGCCGCGAGAGAATCGTACCAAAGTGATTGGTCGTTTTGCCTGTCTCTATGCATTGCGGATCATCGTCTCGCCGGTGTCGTTCTCTATGGACGACACATGATGGCGGCGTGCATGGGATAATTGCATCTGTTCGTTTCGGATCGATAAGTCAGTGCACCAAAGCCAGCCATGATTGCGTTCTGGCGGAATGCGGCAATCTTATCGATTGCCAAAGTAAATCTCTTACGTTTGCAAATGGGATAGATTGATGGGGAAATATTTTACGCTTGAAGAATTAGGCGAGAGAGGTGCGGCCACCCTCATGAGGATGCTCGTCGATGCAGCTCATCGCAAGGAGAAAATTACGTATGGACAGGTGGCGGATCGCTTCAAAAAATTCGGTGGATCTTTTGTGCATGTCTCTCCTAAAAACGTCGGGTATGTCGCGGGAAGCGTTATGGAGCGAATATTGGAAGTTGCACCTGGCGCGCCACCGATCAACACGTTGGTGATAGACAAGACCACGCGACTTCCCGGTGATGGGGCAAGTGACTTTGTCGCTAGCTACATGCTGGGTACTACGTATGAAAAGCTTAGCAATCAAAAGAAGCGAGAAGTGCTTTTGCCTGTCTTTGAGAAAGTGTTTTCGTATTCAGACTGGCCAAAGGTGGCGCGCTTAGCGTTTGGAATTAAAGCAGTTGAACTTTCGAAGAAGAAACTCATCGAAACAGAGCACGATGGAAAGGATCGTCGGATTGGTTTTGGAGGCCCGGCGGAAAGCCCGGAGCATCTCCGACTCAAAACATACGTTGTAAATCATCCCAGAATGTTCGGGGCGCCAAAAAAATCAAAGAAGGGAATTCCAGAGAAGGCGCTAGCATCCCGCGATGAGATCGACGTCTGGTTCATGGTCCCAGGACATCAGGTGGCGATCGAGGTGAAATCCGAGAGATCATCGCAAGACGATTTGAAGAGGGGCATATATCAGTGTGTAAAATACAAGGCCCTCCTTGAAGCGGAAGCCAGGTGGGAATTGAAGCGCGAACTTCCAAAAGTTGATGCGAAATTGGTTTCCGAGAATGCTTTGTCTAAGGAGAATCGAAGGCTTGCGAGGGCCCTCGGCGTTGACGTGATCACAATCAAGCCTTTAGGGCAGAAATTGAGATCGAATTTGGTTGCTCGGACGCCGCGTTAGTGAAGGCGACGGAGTCATTCTCTCGCACGCGTTTGTCGTGAAATGCGTTACGGCGCTTGTTCGAGACTTGCGTCGTTGCCTTTTGTTCAAGGAAGCGGAGATCATGGAGCAACTGGGTCAGAAGAAATAGGCCTAAGGTTCGTAGCTTTATTGTCTGCAGCACCTACCGCTGCCTCTTTGCTTTCATGTTCCGGGCTTCCGAAACCCACATTCTAGTAGGTCGGTCTCGAACTCGCTCATGCAAGTATTGGGTACAGCAAGGACTATTAAGTCCCGCGCCCGGGTTACGGCTACATAGCCGATGCGACCAAGCTCCTTATCGGTGCCGTCCAGCAATGCCCGGATCTGCCGTTTGTCAGCAACGTACATCACCCCGTCAATGCTTTCGCCCTTAACTTGATGGACGGTCGAGATGTGAAAAGACGCAGCGCCTGGCGTCGAAGCTAAATCAGGCATGGCGATGAGCGGTTTGTGAAGAAGCCCTCGCTTCGCTAGCTTTTGTCCAATACTACCCGAAGACGTCAAACCGAGCTCCTTTTCCAGCTGATCAAGAAGTTGCTTTGCGCGCTTGACTAGCAACGGGTGCCATTCGGTGTCTGCCAGCATCTTCCCATCAGGGACGCCAGTCTGCGCGTCCCTTGCGAAGGCCCACAATAGGCGCCTCAACCGCTTCACGTCGTCTCCGACGTTGCGAGAAATCTTGCTGAGGAGCTGTCCGTGCTTATCGGCAAGCAAGCCCACCACCGCACGGCAAACACAGTGAAATGCATCGTGATAGCGATGCAGCTTGTCCCGATAGACGGCCGAATTAACGAACTCTCTGACTGTGCCCTGACCCTGATCCCCTTCGCCGCCGCGCCATTCCTCAACACCTTTTCCCGACCGGCAAAGCACGACCGCTCTGTCCGGATCAATACCCGCTGAGCCCAACATGCTTCGAAACGCATCTAGAAGCTGCTCTTTCTCTGCGGTCTTGTATGGAATAAAGAATGCGCCGTGAGATGCGGGGGTGTTCTTTCGATCTGCCTCATCGTTGCGTCCGGACAGTCTGTTGGCGACTTCTACAATGGGTTCAACCGATCGGTAGTTGATCGTAAGCCCTTTATCCGTCACCTCGTCACGATTTTTATAGGCGCTTAGAAATTCGCCGGTTGCGCCGGAGAATTCAAAGATCCCTTGATGGGGATCGCCAATCAGCGAGAGCTGGGACCCGGCGCCGACCAGCATCTCCAGAACTTCTTGATGCTCTTTTCCGATGTCCTGCGCTTCATCAACTAGTATCAACGGATACCGGCGGGCGAGCGCGCGTAGAACGAATGGCTGTTCTTTCAACGTGCGGATCGCCCAATAACGTCCGGATGAGTGTGTGTATGCTCCGACATGACCAAGTTTTTCGAGAGCTTTTTCACCATCGGACGTCGCAATTTTTACGGGAGCATAGCTCGGCCCGGCTTCGTATTCGAATACTCCGCCTTCAAACTTCACGCGCAAGTCCGTGGTTGGATGCCCCCGTTTTCCATCCCAAAATGTGTAGCCCTTCAGAAAATTCTCGCGACCGTTGACGAGAAACGCTGTCCGCGGTGCGCCCATGGTCCGGTGCGAGTGAGGACGAATGATGTTCGTCGTGAGAAAGCTATCGACCGTATCGATCTCTACGGTCGACCGCTGAAATGACGCCGACTGGGCGCGTTCGAGCGTGTAGTAGTTACGACGGAAGGTGTCGACCGCCACGTTCGAGAATGAGAGCAGCGCGACGATCCCATGGCGATCATCGAGCAGGTTGCGCATCTGCCTCAGGCGGTGCGTTGCTGTCGTGGTTTTCCCACTTCCAGCGCACGCCGTCACGCACAATGGTCCTAACGGGAGCTCGACTACCACTTTCTGCTGCGGGGAGAGGTCCTTCATTTTTTCGCCACGTGCTCGATCGCCGCCAAGATGTACGGAGGAGTCTCGACATCCACTCCTTCATCGGCAATTTTCGCTGCGAGAGTCTGGGCAAACCTGCCTTTCTGGACATTGCCCGATGACCGCTCGAACATCCCGCCGAATAGCACACGAGCCTTAGCTGCATCGTCAGAAGCTTTGTCGACCCTAGCGCGCAATTCCGCGCCGATCTGAGGATGCATCTCCTCCAGAGCATCCAGCATTACCTTGCGGTTCTTCTCGTGGAGCGCGAAGTCGTATTCAAACGTCTTTACGCCGTGAAACACTTTTACAAAATCATCTTCGGACTTTTTCATCGCAATAACATTGTCTGAAGACGTAACGATCTCGCCGAGCTTCGGATACAGTGATTCTTTCTCGCCATTTTCGCCGGCGACCTTTGCTGGATCTGCATCCGTCAAGATCGCCACCGGAATCTTTATCGCTTTCGTGCCGAACAGGGGCATGAAGGAGTCAAAGTTCAGTCCCTCAACACTGATGAGGCTGATGCCGTGATCCCGCAAATCCTTGCCAACTTTCTTGGCCAGCACGTGGATCATCATGAGCTCGGCAGCTCCTTCAACAAATATGACCCGGCGCGCGAAGAATAGCTCCGCCCGCGTTACATCGAGATAACGCTCAAGCTTTTCGCGCTTGCCTTTATCAAAGGTAATTTCGCGGGGATGGAAGCTTTCGACGGACGAACCGGCGTCGACGAGACAAGCAATCGTCGAGAGCCTTGCAATGCTGGCAAAGTTCGGTGAGTGGGATGTCACAAAAACCTGGACTGGCTTTTCTCCAGCCTTACAGTCGATTTCAGAAAGATATTTCAGAAGCACCGACTGAAGTTGAGGATGCAGATGAGCCTCGGGTTCCTCAACAATCAATCCTCTGAAGGCGGATTCGGCATTTTTTGACAGCTCGCTCAACACCACCGCCATGAAAATCAGATTGTTGTATCCGAGTCCGTTGCTTTCGATCTCAAAAGTGTCAACAAGCAGGGAGACGCGTGATGCCAACCTCTGAAAGTCGCTAGCGCTAAGCCCAACGTCAAGAATTTGCGAGAGCTGCGACCCGAGCATAGTCTGATGACGCGCCGTGATCGCATTTTGCGCGTCCACGATCGGTTGATGTTTCTTCAGCTCCTCATCGAATTTCTTGAGTTCGGCGTCAATTCCAGCTCGGCCCGCTTCGTCGGCCAACAGATGCAAGAGCCGCGAGAGCTGACTGGTACGGCTTGGCTTAAGGCCTTGCGCCGCATCGCGCAGTGGCGGCAGGTACACACTTCTCAGATTCTCCAGCATTCCTGAAGTCATCGAGACGTCGTCGTGATCTCCGCACCATTTCCGAGGGCGCAAACGACCGCTCTTGTCGGCCTCGCCGTAGGTGATGCCAAGAATGGCTTCGATCTGACCATCTGCCCCGGGTTTCAGCGCATGAGAGAAATCCGCCTCATCTTCCCCGGAGAGGTCGCGAAAAATGTATTTGAAGGTTATCTCGCCGCTAGCACTACCCCCCTTGGGGAGATGGACGTCAGCAGTGTCAAATCGGGGGTACGGATCGTCCATGCCAGCGAGCAGTGCGCGAAGCGCATCGACAACAGCCGTTTTGCCGATATTGTTGGGACCGACCAATACGTTCAGGCCGGGCACAAACTTCAAAGTAACATCGTTCAGGCGTCGAAAATTCTTTATAACCAGTTCGGCCAAATACATGCGGTTCCCCAACCGTTCAGTTGGCACAAACTGCAATCAATGCGCGCAATTAGCAACTTCAAACGAAACAGCGGAAGCCAAGGCCTGGCGGCCGGATTTCGGCCGACGGCGCAACCATGCTGATTGTGCCTGACAGAGATCGGCTTGCTCATCGGTCGCGTTGCGCAATGCTTCAACTGAGTGATCGATATGTTATCGGGAGATACTGCTTCCGTTAGTCAGGTGCGGTCGCACTTAGGCATTGCCAATCAGATTGAGAGATTCGATTTCTTCGTCGGTTAGGTTAACCTCAGAGCTGCGAATATTGGCTTCGAGTTGTTCGACGCTTGTCGCCCCAGGTATGATTCGGATCGAGGGCTCCTTGGAGAGCAACCAGGCAAGTGCGACCGAGGCTGACGAGGCCTCTCGATATGCGGCTATTCTCCATAGCTGTGCAAGTCGGTCAGTTATTTCAGCGAGGTGTTGCGGTTGAAATCTAACGTCGTTGCTGCGGTAGTCTGTCGGCGCGCGATTCCCTATTTTGGCAGTGCCAGCTAGCAACCCCCGGCCTAATGGGGAGTAACAAACAAAATCAGTTGAAGACCCGCGGATGCTCGGTAAAAGCTCTTTTTCTGGATCACGCTGGATTAAAGAGAACTCGTTCTGAACGAAAGATATAGGATGCACAGCGTGCGCACGCCGTAGCGACTGCGGGTCCGTGGCGGAAAGGCCGAGCGTCCGCGCCTTCCCTTCCTTCACCAGGTCCGACATGGTGCCAATGACATCCTCTATAGGCAACGCAGGATCTGGTCGATGCTGATACAGCACGTCGACGTAGTCGCGGCGCAGCCGTTTGAGTGAGCCTTCCACCGCAGCGCGGATTGAGCGAGGCATACTGTCCAAGCCAACGATTTTGCCGTTCTGAAAGCGATACCCGAACTTTGTGGCTATCTCGACGTTCTTCTGATCGGGACCAAGGGCCTCGGCCAGCAGTTCTTCATTCAGGTAAGGGCCGTAGAGTTCAGCCGTGTCGAAGTGAGTGACACCCAGCTCGATTGCGCGTTGAATGATCCTTACGGCGACATCGCGCGAGATGGGGCCGTAGATCCCAGTTAGAGCCATGCAACCGAGGCCGATTCGAGATGCGGACCGAGGATCGTAGGAAACCATCACCCCTCGCTATCTGAGACGCGCGAGGAGATAAAGGTGGTGGTATACTGTATGATCTCGTTCCTGTTTGATGACGTTAGCGTCAACACAGGCGCATGGAAGTCGGAAATCAGAGCCTCGATCCAGGAAGCTGCAGCCTCACGGAGCTGGGGATCTCGGTCGCGTCCTTCGCCCAGTAAGATGTTTGCATCGAGCGACGTTTTGATGAGCAGATCGTAGTCTGGTGTGTGGGCTTTAGCGATTGCAGTTAATTCATCCAAACGTCGCTGGCCAATCGTTCGGTTAGTCAGTTGCAGAGCTGCTCTCAAATACCCTAATGCATCAAGGACTGGTCGATCGACCAAGATGACGTCGTTGGAAAGCGATGCCTCGGCTTCGAGACGTAAGCACTCTGCCATAATCCACAACGTGCTCTCGAATGTATGATCTCTTAGAATTGGAAACCCAATTGATCGTGCTCTGCGTGCAAAGTCGCCGATGCGGACGACTCTTAAATGCGAGGGGCTCAGTGCTTCTTGAACGGCATCAAAGAAGGAGGTTTTTCCGGTGGAATGTGTGCCGGTAATGCCAATCTTGATAGGCGGCGTGATCACAAGAAAGATCCCTGTTTCGGATCGAGAATGTTTGCGTCCTTGAGCGCTACTTCGCGTTCCTGGCTCGTCAAAGGCGACAGTAGATTGATCAGAATCAGAGCTGTGAGTGTCGCGTCATACAGCGCCGAATGATGAGCCCTACCGCTGAGTTTGGTGGCGTTTTCTGCAAGATCCAGTTCGGCTCCTAAGTTTGCAAGTCCGTAGGAGGGCAGACCGGGCCTCAGCGTCTTTGCAAGTATCAAAGTATCGATAGCCGCTGGAGGCGACCAGTCCGGTATCGATCTAGACAGGATGTCAACCTCCACCCTGACGTTGTGACCCACGATCGGTGTATCCTCGATCCATTGAAGTATATCGTCTGAGATGTCTTCGATTGAGGGGGAGTCGAGCACATCGTCCTCTGTCAGACCGTGTATTCTGGTGGCGGCCGGAAGAATTCCGCGCTCCGGCCTGACAAGCCAGTGGCGCTTGTTGCCGCTCAGGGCCATGTGCTCAACTTCTAACATGGCCAGTTCGACTATTTCCGGAGGCTTTGAGCCGCTGCCTTCGACGTCAATGACCCAGAAGTGGCCAATCGCTATTGCCATCCGAACTCCGCTCGTCCGTGACGCCCAAAGGCATGGGGATGGGCGCGGTCGTGTACCTGGTAGTTTAGCGCATGCTGAATGAAGTAGCGCTGCTGCTCGGAGCTGTCTGCCAATTCAATTTTACGATCGTCGACTGATATCGTGCCCGAATCCAACTGCGCGATTTCTGCGAGCTCTTTTACTTGGGCTAATTCCGGCACGCGGTGTGCCGTAGCGCATCGTGAAATTTGCTGGGCAGGACAGATATCGCAGATTTCCCTTATGCCATAATGTCCGTTGTAATCCACCGACACGTGAGCGAAGGCTACGCCGCAGGATGTTTTTCGGAAAAGCGGCCTTCCAAGGAACGCCGTCAGGACCCGCTTTTCTGTTTCCGCTGGAAGGATCTTTCTCCGTGCAATATCGGGATAAATGTCTGGCACGCCGGAGAGGCGAAAGTGCTCGCGAATTTCTGCCCTATGAAACAGGCCAGTAAATACGGTGGCATCGGCGAGAGAAGACAACTTTAATGCGCGGTCAAGATGTGTATCACTGTCATTTAAGCCTGAAATGAGCGGTCGCCAGTACAAGATTGATTTCGTCCTCGACGCATGACTGCTGAGTACCCGGAGAGAGTTCTCGGCGATGACACTGTCGACAGGTTCAATCCGATCATCCTTAATGCCAGACCACGTGACCAGAATCGTCAGCCGGACATTTCGTAGTCGTTCCAAGCGTTCGACATCAGACGGCAATATCTTCCATCTCGTGATGACCAGCGTAGGATTTGTCAGTCCTTTGCGATCTAGTTCTTCAAGCGTAGTAAAAAGGTGATCCTTTACACCTGGTAGGAACGGATCTGTTGCGCGATTGAAGATTTGTATTGGAGTAGTTCCTGAACGAAACGCCCAATGACTTAATAGCAAGTCAACAGCCTCGCGATCCTCCAAGATGAGATGCGGCTGCTTCATTTCAAAATTCTGAAACAGGTGACGCACGCAGTAACCGCAGTCGAGCGGGCAACCTACAACGTGATTGAGGCTGAGGCCGGATTTTCGATATTCGACTATGTTTCGAAGCGACTGCGGCAGGTCTATCGGTGCGGGTCTGAGGTTCGTCACGGAAGTTCTATTCGCACTATGGGTTTGCCTGGTCAGTGGGCGAGCCCCCGCCTGGTCAACCTATCTATACGCGAAGTCATTGCGAAATGCACTGCCGAGCGCCCAAGGCCCGTTACTTTGATTGGCCGAGCCGCAGCAATGCTCCGACGATAGGCATGTGAACGAAGAGGTAATCGCACGACCGGCCTGAGGCGACTTTTACTGCCTCTCCATAGAGTGCGACCTGTGGTGCGTATTGAAGCGCCCTAGCCTCCCATTGCTCAAAGCGTCCCGGAAAACTCTTGTGATCGATGATTGCTGTTATGTCGTTTGTTTCGACCAGAAGATCTATGCGGCCCTGGATCAGTTGCCGACCTATTCGTGCAGTGACGGGCGCTTCTCGCCGCAACTTGGCACCGGGCCAAAGAGCAGTGAGTTTGTTGTGAAGGCGATCTGAAGCTGTTAGCGCATCCTTAGCGCTGAAGCCTGTCACTCGCCATCGATCGAGGGCCGCCTGTGCATCCGTAACGCGCGTCTCGGTCGAGCGTGCCGGGTCATCGTAGGCCAGAATGGCATGCAGGGCTTCGCCGAGCACCGCAAAGTCCGTAATGCCGTCGATAGGCAGCCGGCCTCCCAGCGTCGTACGTTCGGATACGATCCAACTACCTCCTTCGGCAACGGAAGGGCGGATGAATAGCGGTTTGCGCGGCAGCGTGTCCTCGACTTTTGACCGGACGAAGGTCGGATTTGGATATCGCTCCTCAGGCGAGGCATCCGCAGAGAGAAGGCGAACATCCGCAAGGAATGTTTCGCTCCCGACGCCAATCAAGTTTTCGTCCTCGGCGGGAGGAAGCACGTGAGCGTCCGAACCGGGAGCGTCGAGCACCTTGAGCCAGTTCAGCGGTCCTTTTGCCGGCGGAGCGAAAACCAGGTAGTCGCGAGCGCGGGTCACGCCAACGTAGAGCAGTCGGGTGTCTTCATGTACCGCCTTCTCCCATGCGTCCTGACCCAACGGCGAGGCGGCAGCCGCGGCGTCGAGAGCGCCGTCCTTACCGGACAAGCCATACGGCCAAGGCCAATAGCGTATCCAGCGTCCCTTGAGCGGGTTGGTCCAATCGAGAGCAGCTTCGGTCTCGGCAACCGGCTCGTACAGACGCGCCCGCGGCTCCCAGGTCAGACCCGTCATGACGGTCATCGGCCATTCTAGTCCCTTGGCGCCATGATAGGTCATCACTTGGATAGCGTCTGCCGCGAGGCTTGGCGGTCGCTTTGGGTCTGCATCCGAGATGGCCGTGAGCAGACCTTGAAGCGTGGCCGGCATGCCCGACGCTGCACATTCCTCCTCGTAAGCGCCCGCGAAGCCTCGCAGTGCCTCAAGGTCGTCTAGGCGGATCGGGTGGTCGCCCCAAGCCTCGATACGATTAATTAGAGGAGGTAATGCCAGCACTGCGTCTACCACTTCGGCGGGCGTGAGATTCAGAAGCTGTGCTCTGAGTTGCTCCAGCGAATCCGCAACAGGGACGAGGGTACGCAACGCCGCGTCGGGCTCGTCATCTGCCGCAGCCGTAAGCCAAGCTTCTGATTCTGGATCATTCGAAAAGAAGCGAGCCATCTCGGCGAGTGCAAGCCGGTCGCTTGTGTCCGCGATCCAACGACAAGCTGCCAACACCAATTCGATGTGCGGTGTTCGCGCAAGTCCGGAGCGCTCCACTGCGACCGGCAAACCTGCTCGACCGAGAGCTCCGGCGAAGCGCGCCACGTCGAGGTTGCTTCGGCAGAGGACGGCGATGTCGCCTGCCACCATTGGTCGGTGATCGCCGCCATTCTCCCCCACGAGCCATTCACCGCCGGCATCGAGCGCCGATCGCAGTCCGACCGCCAACGCATCGGCCTGTTCCGATGCCTTGCCCGCCAGAGGCCACCAAGCCAGCGGATGGCGGTCGAAGCCAATGTCCGAGCGGGCAGCGCCTGAGAACGCGTGCTGCGTTGCCGGCAACCCCATTCGTTCGAAAGCTGGGCCGAACATTGCGTTTGCGAAATCGACGATTCCCGGCCGACTGCGCCACGATTTGGAAAGGACGTTAGCGACATCGTCACCTGCGCCCGCGCCCACAAAGGCAGCTTGGGTGAGATCAGTATCCGAACCGCGGAAGCCGTAGATCGCCTGCTTTGGGTCGCCGACCCACGTGCTTGCCTCGACTAGGTCGCTCAAGGCCTTGAAAACAGCTACCTGCAGCGGACTTGAGTCCTGGAATTCGTCGACGAACACCCGTCCCACGCGTTCGCGCAGACGACCCGTCAAAGAGGGATTCTTGAGGACTTGCAAGGCAAGGGCTTCTTGGTCAGTGAAGTCGACGAGGCCGCGCTCGGCCTTCCAGCCTTGGTAAGCCTCTAAGGCATCGGCGGCGCACGCGAAGATGGTACGGATGAATTTCTCCGCGTCGTCGCGTAGCGTAGGGTGACCGGCATGCCGCCCGGCGGCGGCCACGAGAGCAGCCAATGCATCGCGGTAGGCGCGGCCATCCTTCGTTGGCGCACACGACACTTTCGTCAGCCTGGCCCAAAGCGACCACGGAAGCTGCTCCCCTCTGCCAGCGCGTAGGTGGGCAGATCGGATCGTCTGTAAATCCTTAGCTGCGGTGGCGCTCGCAATCGCGGGACGGGCGGCCACTGCGTCTGCGAGCGCTGTAAACAGTTCATTGTCGAGCTTGTCTGCAGCGCCCGAGGAAGGCGGCATAAGCTCGAGAAACGTCGTAACGGACCGCTCCGCGGAGCTGGCTAGATCACTTGCCGCGATGCCATTCGCTCGAGCCAAGGTAAGGATCGTACGCACCGTGCGCCGCCAATCAGGGACTTCGGTGCCTGGAGGCCGCGGATCGCTGTGCCCGAAGAGATCTGCGAGCCGATTAAGCGTAGGTGCGTGGTCGGCGATCGCTGCATCGGCCGATATCGAGAATGTAAGGGATTCGTTGGCCTCTCCGATTACTGCGGTGGATGGGGAGCGGCCGAGGTCGAGTGCGAACTCGGCCACGATCTGACCGCAAACGGCATTGACCGTTCCAAACCGTGCGCCGAGCAAGCGGGCCGCGGACGATGCCTGCCCGCGACGAAAGAGTTCAGCGCGGGCGCGCTCAACCAGTTCGTCGGCTGCTTTGATCGTAAACGTGGTTGCGAGGATCTCCTCGGGGGCGCGGGAAGTTACCTCCTCGGCGATATCGCGCACGATGCGCGTAGTCTTGCCAGCGCCCGCAGAGGCTGTGATGGCCTGAAGCTTGATGGGCATCAGAGTGTCTCCACGTTCACGCGGCAAAGGTTGGTCAGGTCGCAAAAACGACAGGGTTCGGTAGCGGGCTCGAACCCGAGTTCAACAGGCCGGCGATCGGCGACACCCTCCACGCCAGCCGCCAGAACAATTCCTTTAATCGCGAGATCGCGCCATATTGCCCAGTCGGAGCTTAGCTGATGCAATGTTTCGGTCTCGGTTCTACTGGCTTCCAAAGCATCGTCGGCCAGGATCGAGCCGACAGAAGCGAGAATGCGCCGCTGGCGGAGCAGGAAATAGCCGCCATCGCTTACCTCGCCCTCGGTGCTGGCGATACCGCGGTAGACAGCGAGCTGTAACGCTCGCCCCTCGACGATCTCCTCGCGGTATCTGCGTTCAGAGCGCGTCCATTTGAGATCGAGGACAGCAGACAGTGCCTCCCGCCGCACTAGAATATCGAGACGTCCACGCAACGCGAGGTCGCCAACGTCTGCCTCGCGATCGACCTCGGTACCGACCACTTCCAGCCCACGATCGTGAAGTAACCCGACAAGTGATTCCAAGGCTGAGGGCACGAGTTCGCGCGCGGCTGCCAGTTCACCTGCATACTCGGGCTGCTGCAGGAGCGCAGCCATCTGCGGCAATAAGCTTTCGAACAATTCGGCAGCAGTACTGCGCAGTCCGTCGAGGGGCGGGGGTGCGCCGGGCAGTAGCAGCCTTCGGGCGATTTCATGCGCCAGATTGCCGAAGAGTTGGTCCGGCCCGGGTATCTCGGCGAAGGCGCCTGATCGGAGAGAGAGAACGTCCTGCATCAGCCAAGCAAGCTGGCACTTGACCAATCGCCCTAAGGAGGTGGCGCTTTCGCGGCGGCCTTTGAGGCGGCTCACGGCTGTAGCCGGCACGTTCCACGCTGCACGCCCGATTGGAGGATAGAGCGTTTCCTGAGGCTGACGGACCAAGATGCGGTTCGCAAGCTTCACATTACCTTCGCGCAGCAATCGCTCTGCGCGGAAGAATACGCCTTGGGCAGCATCCTTGAGTATAGGACGAAGCTGGTGGGCCAGTGGATGAGCCACCGTTCGATCTGTCCGGGAAAGCGCTGGACGCACGAGCAGCACTTGCTCCGAAGTTCGCTGTAGAACTTCTGCATAACTCGCCGCGATGCGGTTGGAAGCGGCGGCCGAGTTTTCCAATCGAACGCCCGCGGCTTCCAAAGCCGCCAACTCCGCAGCGCTCCAGGGATGGTGCGATACCCTCTCGCCAGGGCCCACGAAGCCCCACCAGATGACCCTTGAAGCACCATTCCATAATGCTCCGGGAGCGCGAATCGCCCTCAACCCGCCTTCTTCCGGCCAGTGCGAGGGATTTTGAACCCCGTCGGCGAGAATTTGTCCGAGAATTCGCTCTAACAACAGGGCGGGCAACGTCTCCTGCTCAAGGTGGTCAAGCGCTTCTGAAAGGGCGCGAGCCGCGCCGGCCACTGCCAGCAACAGCGGATCTCCGGTGCCGGCGTCGGTCTCCATTGCCCAAGCCGCCACGCGTCCAGCGATCTGACGTGCTTCCGTCACCGGCATACCGGTCTTACGATCGAATTGTGCTCCAGCCGTCCAGCTCCGCCATCGGGCTATCTGGACGTCGGCTTTTGCCGCAGCCTTGTCGCCAGCATCGATGTTCATCTCCAGCGCGCGCGCGCTGATCTCCTCCCAAGCTGAAGTCCAGGCACGGCCGTCGAGGCCCGGCTCGGCGGTAAGTGCACGCGCGAGGCGTCTGGACGCAAAACGAGGCATTGGAGGGCGTGGAAGCATCAGCAGGTTTAGGAGGGCTTTGGGATCGAAAGGTCGCCAAGCCACGGCAAACGCCAGCGGAAGGATCTGCAGTGCTCCACGCCAAGGAGAACGAGTGGAAAGGCCCAGGGCAGGTAGCGCCCGTGAGCTCAGCACTCCATCCAGAAGGGCCGTGTCGCCATCCGGCGCCAACACGACCGTTCCCTCCAACAATGCCGTCGGCCCTGCGGCCAGCCAATCTGCCACAGCTTCGGCCGCCATGAGGGCGGTGTCGGCTTCAACGAGAACCACGCTACCATCGCCGACGAGGGGCTCGGACATATTGCTGTCCAAAGCCCTCTGGAGCCGTCGAAGATCCGTGCCGTCTGTGGCTGGAATACGGCCGGCATGCTCGACGATCGTTACGCCTGCAGATTCGAGAGCGTCCATCACTCGATGCCATAACGGTGGGAGGACGGATCTGGACTCGAGAAGAGAGAGTTTGACGAGCCGCAGCCCCGGCCGTGACGACAATGCAGGTAGCAGGGCCACCGCGCGATCGGCGAGTCCCCAAGGCAGCTTAGCACCACTTTTTTCGACGTCGACGAGGTCGTCGATCCGTTGGGCACCCACGGGAACGCGCGCCCAGCCGCCAGCGACGAGGACGTCGCGTAGAGAGAGAAGTTCGGTCGCAGTCGACCAGGGGTCCTTAGAGAAGGAGTTCGACCAGAAGCGCGACGCGGCATCGGCGGCCCGGATCTTTGCGACATAGGCTGCTATCCGAACCGCTGGTGACGCGGCTGGGCCGGCAAGCCCGAGTTGCACCTCCAACTCCTCCGTCAGTCCCGCAGGACCGACGATCGCGATATCCACCGCACCGCCTGGCGCAGGTACATCGGGATAGGTTCGTCCGTCGGCTGCGATCCCGAAGAAGAGCTCCATGACCGGCCTCCCTAAAGGCTGTATTCGGCGCTAGTAGCCGATATTTTTTGGTAATCGAATTAGGTCAGCCGAGCACGGCGATCCCGCGTCACTATGGAAGGCAATCGCTTCGCAAGATAGCGACCGCTTCCACTTAACGCCAGAACTCCTGCCCATTGGAGCAATGCGACTCTATCGCGTCGCGAATGCCAGGTCCAAGCCTATCCAATTATCTTGCTTCAGCCAGTTCACGGTTTTTACGGCTAAGAAGCGAAATGGCGGAGCCTATTGCTCCGAAGGGATCGTCTTGCGGACCTATCAAGGAAGCCCGCTGCGCCGTATCGACTCGGAATAGACGATAATGTTAAATATGAATGGCAGGCGCCGGCAGGCCCAAATGTTCGATGCTTGAGTGATCGGAGTGGGTCCGGGGTATACCGATGGGGCGACGAAAGTCTGGCGGGTCGTCGGCAGGATCTGGAATTCTGATCCTGCTGGGCGGAATTCTAGCCCTGCTCGGTGCAGCATACCGCTTCGCAGTAGAAAACGCCGCTGCGATCATCGCATTCGTTGCCGTTGGGGGCATTGTTACTCTTGTCGGAGTTTTGATTTCCCGCAAGGCATCAAGACGACAACAACTCCAATCTCAGTTCGCGTCTGAACCTGGTGCGACGCCAACATCAATTGAGCATTTCGTAAGTATCTCCTCGACAAATAGAAAAGCAAAGGCAGCTTGGATTCTTCCAGGGCAGCAAATCTCGATCCAGAACTTTCAGATTTCTGATGGCCTTTTCTATCTTGGCGAGTCCGTTTCTTTGGATCGGTCTAATGCTTCCAGCCAATACGCAATAAATGTCAAACTACCCGTTGCGCGGGGACGATCGGACATCGATGGTGCCTCGATGTCCTACTGGCCATCATATGCCAGCATCACGCCGCAAGCGCGGCGCGCTTTTCTTGAATGGATGGCCGGCGGGCGTTCGAACCCATCATATGGAATTGGGTACGTTTTCCTGTTTTTCTACGGAATCGAACATCGACTGTTCGTCGATCGGGATTTCCAAAGCGTGAAGCTATTGGTGGCGGAGGTCGAGCGGCTTCTTTTGATCTACGGAAGCAACAATTCTTTTAACGGATATGCGAACTCATTTCTGACCTTCGCAAAACTAGCCGCCGGCGTTTCACTCGGGTCGCCACGGTTCGCAGTTGAGGGATCAGGTTCAAACGGAATTGACGCGAAAACCCGCATCTATCTCGGACGGCGTCTTGCGATAACGGACACATTCGCGGCAGAAGATGCTCTCCTTTGGGTTCTTGCGCTACCAGACGTCCACCTTCGCACTCCGGCCGTTCGATGTTTCGATGAGTTCGCCCTTCTGTGGGCGTTGCGGTTTAATCAGAAATATCCAAAGGGGTTCGCGGTCAAGGTGCCGACGAAGAAAATCGATTTTCGGTATCGGGCCGCAAGTGGCGCATTTGAAGTCGATGTGCCTGGGGAGCACGAGCAATACCCGGATATCGCAGCAGTTAAAACGCCAACCAACGTGCTAACGGCACTTGTCCAATCATGTACAGAGGAGCTTGAGACCTTCAGTCGGTTCGTTGGGCGAAAACCGGAGGCTCGCGCAACGATGCAAGCTGCTGTTCTGTTGCCCAACGATCTTCTGCGCGACAAGTCGGTAGGAGCGTTTCGCAGCTTCAGCGAGCGCATGAATGTCGTCATTGGCACTCATGGTCGCGCCAGTACAACAATGCGCGAAGTCATCAAAGTGGCTGGCTTTGATATTCCCGCAGATGGAAAGGTGACGTCGGCAATTGGCGATCAACTGGGAAACATACTTGATCGGATCGATGTCGCGATTGAGCCCGACCGGCGGTACGGCAGTGGCACCCCACAATTGGACGACAAGGTTTTTCTCTTCAAAGCGGCTGGTGGAGGACCTGTTGATCCTGATCGTCCGCCGTACAGATCAACGAAAGCTCAAGTGGAAGTCTCGGTTCTGGCTGCCGCCGCCGATGGTGAGTCCTCGGGCGACGAGCTTAGAGAAATGATCGCCGCAATCCGAGCCAGTGCCGCCCTCACCGGCGTTGAGCAGGCGCGTCTTATTGCTTTCGCGGTTACGATTTTTGAAAGCCCTCCGAAACAGGCGCGCGTGTTGCGTCGTCTGTCCGACCGGACGGTCGAGGAAAAGCAGGCGATTGCAAATGCCGCAATTGCCGTGGTTGGCTCGGGCGAGAACATCAAACACGACGAAGTCCGGTTTCTCGAAAGGCTGCATAAATCTTTGGGCCTGCCATCCGATGCTGTGTATTCGGGGCTGCATCGCAAGACAAAGGCGCCCGACGAGCCGGTGCCAATAACGGTAGAGAAACGGGTCAGTGGAATCCCGATTCCTAAACAGACAGAAGCCGCTGCAATTGCTGCCACGGGTATCCGTATTGACGCGGCTCGTTTGGCCCAAGTTCAGAAAGAGACACAGGCTGTTTCCGATCTACTTACCCAAATCTTTGTCGAGGATGCTGAAAGGGGGAATAATTCCACCCCACGGGATCTCGCTGCAGTTAGTGCGTCCGCGTTCGAGGGATTAGACGAGGCCCATGCAGAACTAGTGGAATATTTGGAAATAAAAGTTCAGATTACCCGACAGGAGTTTGAAGAGCGGGCGCGATCGCTAAAGCTTCTGCCGGATGGGGCCATTGAAAAGATCAACGATTGGGCGTTCGACCGGTTTGATGAGCCACTCCTTGAGGATGGCGAGCAAGTTATAATGGAGGCGCGACTGCGTAGTCGGCTTGCGGAATTGAGAGAAACGGCGACATGAGTAAACCTGCCAAGGCGATCAAGGCACGCGATCGCGATACTATTATTCAGGCGCTGTCCGCGGGTGTCGTGCCTCGTGTAGGGCTACCATACATTCAAGTTGGACGAGCGGCGGAGACATCGGCGCTACTGCGCGATATTGATAGGATTGCGGATGCAGGTTCTGCCATCCGGTTTGTTATCGGTGAGTACGGCGCGGGCAAGACTTTCTTTGCGAACCTCGTTCGGCTGATCGCTTTGGAGAGAAAGTGCGTCACGGTTCACGCGGATTTAGCTCCGGATCGCCGCGTCCACGCAAGTGGAGGACAGGCACGGGGACTCTATTCCGAGGCCATCCGAAACATGGCGACGAGAAATAAGCCAGAAGGCAATGCCCTTGCAAGTGTGGTTGAGCGCCTCGTGACGGATGCGGTCAAAGAAGGCTCCGATCGCAAAATCGCCGTAGAGACTGTGATCGATGAAAAGCTCGCGCCGATTCGGGATTTCGTGGGAGGGTACGATTTTGCCACGGTGCTAAAGGCATATTGGCGGGGTAGCGAGACCTCTGATGAGGCACTGAAGACTTCCTCACTACGCTGGCTTCGTGGTGAGTTCTCCACCAAGACCGAAGCACGAAAAGAGCTCGGAGTCCGAACCATCATCGATGATGACAGCGTATACGATTCCCTGAAATCGATGGCGTGCTTGGTTCGTGTCGCCGGATATGCGGGGATGTTGGTAATGTTCGACGAGATGGTCAACATCTACAAGCTCCAGAACTCTCAAGCCAGAAACCAGAACTATGAACAGCTTCTCCGAATCGTGAACGATGGGCTTCAGGGCAACACCGTCGGCATCGGCTTCGTGATGTGCGGTACGCCGGAATTTCTGTTGGATACCAGGCGTGGTCTATACAGCTACGAAGCGCTCCAGTCGCGATTAGCGGAGAACCAGTTTGCGACCGCAGGCCTTATCGATCTTTCCGGCCCGGTCATGAAGCTGAAGAGCCTCACTCCAGAGGATTTGATTGTTCTACTTTCCAATATCCGGTCGGTCTTCGCGTCCGGCGACCCGTCCAAGAATCTAGTTCCTGACGAAGCTCTGACGGCGTTCATGGATCATTGCAACAAACGGATCGGCGAAGCCTACTTTCGAACACCGCGCACGACGGTCAAGGCCTTTGTGCAACTGCTTTCGGTTTTGGAGCAGAACCCGGGCTCTAATTGGCGGGAGTTGCTCGGCGCGGTTCAGATAGCCGAAGATGCTCCAGATCTCGCCAGAGAAGACGAACCAAGCAGTGGGCAGAACGGCAGCGGTGATGAGCTCAGCAACCTCCGCATCGGATCTTGAAGGCGTTTATGATCGCCTTGATCCCAAGATCCGTCGCTGGATTCGCGACCAGGGTTGGGAGGAACTGCGTGAGATCCAAGCCCGTACTATTGTTTCTGTTCTGGACCGCAAACAGGATATCATTATTGCGGCGACCACTGCTGCGGGAAAAACCGAGGCAGCATTTCTACCTGTGCTCACGTCTATAGCCGCGCGGAGCAAACCTGGATTTTCAGTCCTCTACGTCAGTCCATTAAAAGCACTGATCAATGATCAGTTCAGACGCCTGGACGCGCTCTGCGAAAGTATGGAGATTCCCGTCGTCAAGTGGCACGGGGACGCCTCACAGGCGGGAAAAAAGAGAGCACTTGCGAAGCCCGACGGTGTCGCTTTGATTACGCCCGAGTCGATTGAGGCTATGTTCACGAGACGGCCCGCCGACGCCCGCCGACTTTTTTCTTCAGCTGATTTCATTGTCATTGACGAACTACACGCTTTTCTGCGGGGGCCGAGGGGCCTTCACGTTGCCAGTCTTCTGCGCCGTATCGATGCGATGGCGGAAGTGCCGGCCCGACGAATCGGGCTCTCAGCGACAATTGGTGATCTTGGACAGGCAGCGGTGTGGCTGCGTCCCGCTAGCCCATCCACCGTTGAAATTCTTGAGGCAAAATCAGATTCGCCGGAATTGCGGCTCCAAGTGCGCGGTTATGTGGAGCCTCCCGACCTCGACGATCCGGACCACGCCGAAGGAGCCAGTGAGGACGGTAAGATCGCGCAACGTATCGCATTGGATGTCATAGCGGACCACCTGTTCGAGAATCTAAGAGGTTCAAACAATCTCGTATTCGGCGGATCACGCCGAACGGTCGAATCGGCCGCAGACCGTCTGCGCAGACGCTCCGAAAAGGCGGGCGTCCCCAACGAGTTTTTCCCCCATCATGGCAGTCTGTCGAAAGTGCTTCGCGAAGAACTCGAGGATCGCCTGAAAGATGGAAAGTTGCCGACGACGGCGGTCTGCACATCGACCTTGGAGTTGGGCGTGGATATCGGGTCGGTAAAATCAGTCGCACAGATTGGTGCCCCTCGTTCGCTATCTTCTCTTCGTCAGCGTTTGGGAAGAACGGGAAGGCGCAGAGGGACACCGTCAGTCCTGCGAATTTATGTGCGTGAGCCCTACATCGGCATGAAGTCCGGAATGCTTGATAGGCTTCATTTCGGTACTATTAGAGCTGTCGCCGTTGTCAGACTGTTGCTCGCGGCCTTTGTCGAAACCCCTGGACCTATATCGGAAGTAGCCTCCACTCTCGTTCATCAAATACTTTCCGTGATCACGGAACGGGGTGGGATTCGTCCAAAGCCGTTGTTCGATTTACTTTGCGGGCCCGGCCCGTTTTCGTCGATCACAGCAACGGATTTTGCAGATCTCCTCTGCCACCTCGGTAGCCCGACCATTAAACTTATTGAGCAAGCGCCCGATGGCATCTTGATGCTTGCTCAGGAGGGCGAAAAGATCGTTCACTCGAGAAGCTTCTTTGCGGTTTTTGAGACGGCCGATGAGTGGAGATTGACCGTCGGCGGTCGCACGTTGGGAACGTTGCCGATCTCGTTTCCCGTTCACAAGGACAGTCTGGTCGTTTTTGCCGGTCAACGGTGGATTGTTAAAGATCTTGACGAGCCAACGAAGACGCTGGTTGTCTCACCACATCCGGGCGGTGTCGTCCCGCGGTTCGAACGAGTTAATATCGAACCGGCTGATGATCGCTTGGGAGCCGAGATGCGAGAAGTTTACCTCTCATCCGACGTGCCACCATATCTAGATCAGAAGGCTCAGGACTTGCTGGCCGAGGGAAGGAAAACCTTTCGGACTCTCGGGCTGGATCGCAGATCGCTTGTCAGTGAGGAGCGAGACCTCCATGTCTTTCTATGGCGAGGTTCGCAAGCGACAGCAGTGTTCAGCGCCTCGCTCGCCATGGCTGGCTTAGTCGCTGAGGTTCATGATCTTGGAGTGACGCTGGATAAGACGAGTGCTGACGAAGCAATGCCGATCTTGGAGAAGCTCGCTAACTTGCCGACGGTAGACCCGGCCGACGTCGCTGCTTTTGTCGAGAATATCAGCGGGGGAAAATTCCGCAATTTTGTGCCAGATAGGCTCGCTCGAAGCCTCTGGTCGCGGCAGAACGCTTCCTTAGTAGCGTCAATGTCTGCGACAGCGGCTCGTCTCCTAGCCTGAATCCAGCGATTTGGAACAGCATAAATTTCCGCGAATTTCGATCAGGTCAGTGATAGGCCTAAAACTTAGGCCCTCTTTATGCCTGACCGCTCTCATTCGTAGGTAAAGTTGGGCAGATCAAAAATTAGACTGATTTGCTTGAGCGCTGCGCGGCCCATGAACTCAGTGCGATCATTGCGATAGGTAGTGACCCTCTGAAGCTGATTATTCGTCATGAGCTTGAACTTGTAGTAGAGCGTAGCCTTAGGGTCGGTTCCGCCTTTCGGAGTGCTATAGGTGCAGCCAACGACATAGTCAGGGGTCGGCCTGCGGCGGCCGCAGCGCAATTGTCGTCGTCATCTGCGGTTCGTCAACGAAGTCCAAGCATTTGTATCGTTGTCGACCACAAATGTGCTACCCAACCGGCGCCGAATTGCCACCGTCTCTCGAAGCCAATCCTTGTTGGCTGCGAACATTGGCCAGGTAGCTCGCGAACTCTTCCGGATTGTGGACGGCGACGTCGACGTAGTCGAGGAGGCGCTCAGCAAGATCCTGTACAAAGAGCATGGTTTCCACGGATCGCAATAGAGTGCGGATCCGCAATTCTGACACTAGGAACGCGACGCCAGCCGCAAGACCAATTGTCGCGACGACGGGACCCCAGCTCAACAGAACTGCAACGAGTCCCGCCCAGATCGGAGTGTATAAAACATGGTCCGGAGGTTGCAGCAACGCCGTTCTCCACGGACGGAAGTCCGAAGCGTCTTCCAAAGCAGCAGACACCGCGAGGGCCATTGCTTGCTCCCGGAGCGCCCTGTTGGGCTGAGTAGCTAGAATCCGAGCGTGACTCCACGCTGCTATTCGAAGATGAAGCAACCATGTGCCAAGCGGAGCAAGCATCGGCGTCGAAAGTGGGGCCAGCACTGCGACCAGCCAACCGCTGATCCGGGCGTCGCGAGAAACCCGCCGCAACGTCCGAGGGAAAACATCCCGGATCTCCGAGTATATCTGTTCGCCGCGCAGTTCGGTGGGTCCATGCGACCAGGATCCTTTGCCCGGCCAATCATCTGCGATCGCGCGAGGCAAGTCGTAGCTAATATGAAGGTAGGCACCTGCGGCCAACCGAACGAATCGCGTCCGAAGACGGCGCCATCGGCGTCGGTAGTCATCAAGTTCAGGTCGGCGATTCCACAGGGTTCGCTCTGTCGCGAATGTATCGATCAGACGGTAGAGCCAATCTCGGTCGGCGCCGCTCAGTCGGGCGGCGGCGGACATCATTCCTTTGGTTACGTCCGCATAGGTGCGGTCAAACGGCTCGAAATAACGCTTATCCAGTACTGTCGGAGGTTGGCTGGTCAAACTCATGCCTGATTTCGCCACGGAGATGAGTGCCGTCGATCGGCGTTCAAGTACTATGCCATAGGCATGGCGAGGTGAACATGGCTGGTTGACCGGCGCGCAGCGCGTCATAAGGCTAGGTACGGTGTACCGTTCAGAAGCTTGGGTAGGGTTATGGAAGGTAAATCATCGAAGCTGTTTCCAGTCGAACGTCTTTCCCTTCCAAGTAAGTTCGAATGTACAAAAAGAAGATGAGGCAAGCTTACAGCGAGCATTCCCGCCCCGAAGATCAATAATTGCGCGCACGGGATCGGAGTGTCCGCCATACGTCTTTAGATCTAATACCGATTGAGCCAATACCTTATTCCAAACGCCGCTTGACTGTTCATAGTAAGCAAGAAAATCGCAACCGTCAGTCGAGCATACGCCATTGCCTTTTGAACTGCATATTTTACTGGGATTGAAGAAGACCAAACGCTTGCCGTTACCTACTTGAAAGAGTTCGATAGACTGATCAAGTCTGCCTCCTGTTTCGTCGGCGTCGCCGATCCTCGTGCATCTAGCCGCGACGTCCTCGGCTATCTGGAGAGCCTCCGTAGGTAGATCAGCCGCATTCTTTGGTGGCGATCGAGGCTTACATTTGTGCCAACGCATATCTGCGCCTATCTGGCCGGGCATCCCATAACAATAACCTCGCTGCATAAGTACGGCGTCGAGCCGCTCGCGGAAGGTACAGACTGCATTCTTGAGTTTTTCGTCGTCAGTCGAGATGCCTCTACATAGCGAATCGACTTGGATAGCGACGTAGAGAAATTCGTTCATGATGCCTGCGCCGGGGATAATTCTTGGGGCAGGCGAGAGGTCTAGATGAGAGCGGCCGGTCTCGATTTTCTGCACGGTCATCAGCATACGTTCTTCTAAGACATCATCGCCTTGGCACAGCCGCCGATGAAACGTCTCGTCCTCCCACTTAGTCCTGCAGATCGTATCAAACTCATTCCGGATTGAATTCAAGTCTCGGGTAGGGGGTGACGCCTGAGAACTCGATGCACCGACTAAAGCCGCGAGCAGGACGACAATCAGAAGAAGTAATCTCATTAGATTTCTTTACTTTCGTGCGTTTGCAACTCGATTCAGCTTACGCTTCTTGTCATTTCCATCGTCCGAAGCGTGTCAGAACGGTAACGTCGTTATCAGGAGTGACAATTCGTTCTTCTTTTGGTCAGTCCAGGTCAGGTTGAAATACACGGTACCGCGTCCAGCGTTAGTAAAAACGTCGGCGATGCAAAAACGAACCTTTGAGGTCGGATCCGTTTCGTAAGCAGACTGCGGTTTGTCACTGAACCCACGAAAGTTATTGGCGCGCTGAACCTTCAGTCCCTGAAGGCCTCGCGGAGATTCGTTGATGGCAGTGGTAAGAAGGTCGCTGACAACAGGATCAACACAGGTAGGCATCTGACCGGCAGATATTCCGCTCCCGCCAGTTGCGACTCGAAGAGCCAAGACGACCGCAGCAAACAGGCCGAAGAAAACGATGGTCGTGAAGATTTTCGATTTTGGCAGTGCCGCGATCATACGTATGCCCCCTAATTCCTTTTGGCTTTTCAGCATTCGCTATTCACCCATTTTGCGACAAATATGGACTATATTCCCTAGAGACTATATGCCTTAAGGCGCCCAATCCCGCAATGAAGGATTGGCGTACTATCTTCGGAAAGAACGTGCGGAAGTTGCGCCAGCAGAAGCGCATGACTCAAGAAAAGTTGGCCTTCGAAGCGGAGATAGACCTGACTTACGTGGGCGGAATTGAAAGGGGCAAACGCAACCCAAGCCTGTTGGTTATGGCCCGGATCGCCGATGGGCTTTCCGTCTCGGTGATAAAGCTGTTGGAGGATTAGTTGGCCGAGTGCGGGCGCATTATCTGCGGGCGCCTAGGCCTGCCAATCTTACAAATCGCCCTGTTAGGCCGCCCGGCCCAATCAGCGCAATCAACTGTCTTCGTACGCCGCCCGCTGCGTTGAACGAAATTGCATAACTCACGATCGTGTCGCCATCGGTCGTTGGTTCGTAGTGATCGATCAAGATCGAGCTAAATTCCGGAAGCTCGGGGAAGCGGCAGGAGGCTTCTGTCGCAAAGGGAATTCCTTCCGATTTAGAAACCGTCAGCGCCCCGGCTTCAGGGGAGATTTCGATCTTCGAGCTGATGCAGCCCACGGCAACTTGCAGATTTCGCAGCGCATCGTCGGTGTTGTTGCAAAAATAGACCGGTACGGCCCGCATAGCTCGGTAGTCAGGAAAATACAGAGAATACCCGGGCAATGCATCGTGGGGACTTAGAATCACGTGGCCAATTTCGCGGTTGGTCTTTGGCGCAATGGCGACAGAAACGCTTCTGATGCGTGGTTCAAAAAGTGATCCGCTTCCGACGGGCTCTGTCCTCGCGATAAGGAGCCGGGCGTTAGTTCGTTTGCAGGTTGCGATAGCTTCCGCCAGGCGCGGGCGCGATGCGCCGTCGATTTCTGCTTCGACGTACTCCGCTATGACGGCCGTTGGATTTTCGGTCAGCCAGCAAGAGACGGCATCACGTTGTTCTTTGAGAGCTTGGTCTGAAAAGGCAGCTTCGCCGGGCCGAGTCCGATAGTAGACAACGACATTCATTGAATGTTCCACGAAGCGGTGCTCGGCTGATGAACTCCTCCTAAATTCAGGCGGACCCTCGAGAACTTGCGAAGCCGTGTGCGGAGCACTTATTCATCTACGTCCTCGCTGTCATGGGGAGACACATGCCGGGCGCCGCACGCTGGACAATCGTCGTCACAGATAGCGGTCCAAGTGTCGGTCCATTGGCACTTGCAGCGATAGTAGATGTAGTGATTGCGAAAATGGTGCATGGATTCTTCGGTGGGTCTCGGTAGTAGAAAATAAAGCGGCGGCCGATGGGCCGCCGATTTAGTTAGGCAGTAATGCGACCCGCCGCGCGAGAAAACCTGACCCAGCCGATCTGTCTTGCGGAACTTTCGGAGATCGCGGGGCTGAGCAAGCGGCATTTCCTGCGCGCGTTTCAGGAAAGTGTCGGCGCGACGCCGTACAACTACGTTCTTTCACTTCGGATCGATGAGGCGAAGCGGCAGCTGTCGGAAACGGACGACAGCATCGTCGATGTGGCCCTTGCGACCGGTTTCAGTCACGCCCAGCATTTCTCGACAAGCTTCAAGAAAGCGACCGGTGTGACGCCGTCGGCATTCCGTCAGCGTTGCCTGTCATAGGCGACGACCCTCTGAAGTGCGCCGCCGGCCTGTCCGGACTAAATGGCACTTTTTCGGAAACCTTGGCGTTATCCTGCAAGTCAGGATCAGCCTCCCGATCTAACACATCCCATAAAAATCCACGCACACTGCGGGCGTATGGCCGTGGCTCAAGCGGGAGTTTCGAGGCGGAAAGACCGCCCGGCATTAGGGAGAGCGGGATGGCAATTTCTTTCAAGGGATATACGCGCATTGGTTTCGCCGCAGCGATCGGTCTCGCGGCATCGGCCAGCGTGACGACATACGCGCAGGAAAAGGCGCCGATCAAGATCGGACTGATGCTGCCTTACAAGGGAGTCTATGCGGTCCCGGCGGAAAGCATTGACCGCGGATTCCAGATCGCACTGGAGGAGTTCGGTAACAAGGCTAGCGGGCGTCCCATCGAGGTTATCCGCGCTGACGACGAACTCACGCCAAGCGTGGGCGTTCAGAAATTCAACAAGTTCGTGCAATCCGACAAGGTCGATCTTGTTGCCGGGGTTGTCGGCTCCAATGTTGGCATCGCTATCTCCGAGTTGGCAGACAAGAACAAAATGCCGATGGTTTTTGTTAACGCATTTGCGGATGAGATCACGGGAAAATTCTGCAGCCCATATATCGCCCGCACATCCTTCAGCGCCAACGGCTTCGAATACGCTTCCGGAAAATATTGGGCCAGCAAGGGCCTGAAGACCGCCGTCACGATGGGTCCCGATTACTCCGCAGGCCGCGCATTTATCGGCGGATTCAAGCGTGGCTTCGAGGACAATGGCGGAAAAGTGATCGAGGAAGTTTGGACGCCATTCCAGAAGACCAAAGACTACAGCGCCGCCCTGACGCAGGCCGGAAATTCCGGAGCGCAGATTATCTACGCTTTCTATGCAGGCGCGGAGGCAATCCAGGTTGTCAAGCAGCACGCCGATTTCGGACTGCGCAGCAAAATCCCCCTGATCGGCGATCACTGGCTCTACGACGAAGCGTCGTGGCCTGCCCTCGGCGATCTGGCGTTGAATGCCCAGCACGTTGCCACGCATTACCCGGGTATCCCGACCGAGGCGAACCAGAAGTTCGTCAAGGCATACAACGCGAAATACAAGCAGGACCCCGATGTCAGTGCAGAGCTTGGCTATGACAACGGCAAGGCGATTATGCTGACTCTTGAGAAACTCGGCGGTCAGATGCCCGAAGATCGCGCCAAGTTCATCTCCACGATGCGAGACCTGACGTTCGACGCTCCGCGTGGAAAGATCAAGTTTAATGCCCAGAACAGCGCATTGCTTGAAAAGGTCTATGTGATCGAGATCGTCAAAGGCCCTGACGGCAAGATGCAGCGTAAATCCCTGGATCAGTTTCCGGGTGCGGGCGATCTGCCGGGTTGCACGAAATCGTTCTGATCCGAGGCGAGCTTCGCCTCCAGCGAAGCTCGCATTTTCTCGAATTTGTGTGAAGCATGCAGCTCTTTCTGATTCAGCTTCTTAATGGCGTGCAACTGAGCGTGCTGGTGTTCCTGCTCGCGGTCGGCCTCACGCTGATCTTCGGGCTGATGAACATTCTCAATCTGGCCCACGGCGCTTTCTTTACGATGGGCGCCTACTTCGGATTGGTCATCGCCAATAAGACAGGCTCATTCTGGCTTGCGTTGCTGATAGGTCCGCTGCTGCCGTTCGTGGCAACGCCACCGGGCGTATCAACAAGATGCAGGAATATATCAGCCAGCGCACCACCGCTGAATGGCTGGAGCGGCTGGATGCGGCCGATGTGCCGTGTTCTCCGATCCTTCGCCGAGGTGAGATCATCGGCAACGACCAGGTGGTGGCGCGCGGCCTGATCGAGGAATTCGAGCAGCCGACAGTGGGCCGGGTGCGGCAGCCAAAGCCTGCGGCGATCTTCGAGGTCAACGAAGCGAGGATCGGCGGCCCTGCGCCGCGTGTCGGTGAACACTCACGCGCTGTGCTGCGCGATCTCGGCTACAGCGACAGTGCTATTGACGGGATGATTGCCGACAAAGCCGTGCGGGCGGTGGGGTGAACAACACGAACGGTTTCAGTTTGGAGAATGAACAGTGACGGATAAAACGAAGGTCGCACTTCTTGTCGGCGCAGGCGATGCTATCGGCGCCGCCGTTGCACAGAGATTTGCAAAAGGCGGTTACGCTGTTTGCGTTGCGCGGCGCGAAGCCGCCAAGTCGCAAGGACTTGTCGATTCGATGAAGGTGGACGGATACAACGTCCGTGCTTACAGCGTTGATGCACGCAAGGAAGAGGAAGTTCAGAAACTATTCACGGATGTCGAGAAGTAGGTCGGCCCGGTCGAGGTTTGTCTCTTCAACGCAGGGTCGAACGTCAATAAGCCGCTGCTGGAGACAACCGAGAAGCTGTTTTTCAAGGCTTGGGAACTCGCGTGCTATGCGGGCTTTCTTGTGGGCCGTGAGGCGGCGAAACACATGTCGACGCGTGGACGGGGGACGATGCTTTTCACCGGCGCGACCGCCAGCGTTCGCGGCGGGAAGGACTTTGCAGCATTTTCGGCGGCGAAGTTCGGCTTGCGCGCCGTCGCCCAGGCGATGGCCCGTGAGCTTGGACCGAAGAACATTCATGTCGTCCATCTTCTGATTGATGCGGGCGTCGACAGCGAAGCCATTCATGAACGCATGAAGGCAGCAACTGGTATCGGCGCCAGCGAGATTCCACCTGACAGCCTGACCAAAACTGCGTCCATCGCCGAAGCGTATTGGTTTACTCACCAGCAATCCAAAGACGGCTGGACTCATGAACTCGATCTGCGCCCTTCAGCGGAGACCTGGTAAAATGGCAGACGAACTAATTCTTTGGGGTGTGGGCACAACGCGCACGATTCGCGCGCATTGGGCGCTTCACGAACTCAATCTTCCGTACACGTCGCGGCCCATTCTTCCGCGATCGGGCGAGACCAAGACAGCGGAGTACACCGCGCTGAATCCACGCCAGAAGATCCCGCTTTTGCAAGATGGCGACCTGACCATTGGGGAAAGCGCAGCCATTGTTGCGTATCTCGCCAATAAGCACCGGAGAGCCAATGGCGACCTCGTTCCGGACTGTCCGAAGCTTTACGCGAAATGGCTGGAATGGTGTTTCTTTATCGTGACCGAGCTAGATTCAACTAGTCTCTATGTCATGAGGCGGCACGGTACCAATAAGGGTCTGGCCCACATATATGGCTATGCTCCGCAGGTAGTAATGAAAGCTGGAGAGTATTTTAGCGAACAACTCCGTCATGTCGATGTTGCCCTGTCCGACGGCCGAGAATATCTCATGGGAAATCAGTTCACCACGGCCGATATCTTGCTAACGACCTGCCTAACCTGGGCGATCGACTACGGCATTGGTATTTGCGACAGCGCAGTTCCATACCTTGAGCGCGTTACGTCGCGTGCGGGCTATCGGGCCGGTGAAATAGCAAATTCCGCACAGATTTAGAAAGCGATCGATATGCTGGCGATCGATGATTTCATTAAGAAGGCGGAGAACGATGCCGACAAGGTCCGAGCACACACGGCGGTGCGGTGGCGTGACGTTTCAACGCGCTTCTGGCCAGCAGATCGGCACCGTTGCAGGGGCGTCCGGCCTCAAGACGCATCGAGGCGCAATCGTGTTGGTCGCGGCGCCTGGCGGCGGAGAAGGCTTCTCGATGAGCCTGGACCGCGGCTCGGCTGAAAGGGACAGATGAGGCCTTCCGGATGCCGCGCTCGTCGCTGCCACCGAAATCTGCAAATTCTCTAATTGGCGATCGGCGTTATTGCACAAATAGACCGGCGTAGAGTGCATAGCTCGATAGTCAGGAAAATACAGCGACAAGCCGGGCAATGCATTTTGTGGAGACGGAATGACGTGACCGATCTCGCGAATCGTCACAGGTGCTACCGCTATGGGGACTGTACGAATCCGCGGCTCGAACGGTGAACCGCTACCGATGGACTCTAATCTCGCGATGAGCAGCGTGGCGTTGGCCGCTTTACATTTCGCGAGTGTCTCAGCCAGGCGTAGGCGAAGCATTCCGTCTATTTCCTGTTCGTAGTATTCCGCAACAACTGAGGCGGGATTATCGGCCAGCCAACGAGAAGCGGCGGCACGCTGTTCCTGAAGAGCCTGATCTGAAAATTCAGGTTCTAGTGGCCGAGACCTGAAGTAGACAATCACACGCCTTGTTTCATCCATAAGTGATCTCACCGTTTCATGCCAAATTCGGCGAGTGACTTGAGAACTTGCGGAACGTTAATCAGGCTTGTGCTGCGCTGATTCCTGACCGGCATCCTCGCTGTCATCGGGCGACACATGCCGGGCGCCGCACGCTGGACAATCATCGTCAGACATAGCGGACCAAATGTCGGTCCATTCGCATTTACAGCGATAACAAGTGTAGTGATTGCGAAATCGGTGCATGGATCCACTGGCCGGTTGTCGATAGTCATGCTGAGAAAAAAACGGCGGCCGATCGGCCGCCGTTTTTGCTAGACCGTAATGCGACCCGCGGCGCGAGCTTCATCCGCATAAGCCGAGAGCGGCTTATCGGCGACGAAGTATTGGTCTCGTTCGACAGGCAGTCCTAGCTTGCCTCTCGCCGCAGTGATCTCGGCGAGACTGACGTAGCCAAGCTCGGGAGAACCGAAACCTAAGTCGCAGAGACCAAATAAGCGATCCGGATCGTCAGGATCGCTCTCCGAGAGAAGCCATGTTGCCGACCCATCAGGGGTGAAAAGTTTCACCACCGGCGGGTGATCTTGATCCGGATGAAGCGCGTTGACCAAGAGTTCGACCCGATCGGAGACCGTCAGAAGGGTTTGCTCCTTCATTATTCAGTCTTTGCATTGAGACGAACGCGCGGTTTCCGCTCGGTCGCCTTGTCCGACCTCGCCTGAGCGCGAGACCCAGACGAAGCTGGTTCGTTAGACGCCTGAGAGTGGGATGCGATAGACGAATGTGGGCCGGGCAACTTGAACTCGTCGAGCGACAAGTTGTAGATGCGCTCGAAGTCCGCGTACCGGTGCCAGAGGTCACGTGCAACGTCGGCGGCGCCGGCGGCTTCCATGGCCTCGAAGATGCTCTCCAGAGTCAATGCCTGAAATGAAACGCGATTGGTATCGCGGTCATCTGAGGGAATGAGCTCGTTTTCGTAGACCTTGAACGCAGCCATTACACGGCGATTGAGCCGGGGGCCGATGGCAATGAACATGGCGCGCGGCGTAATGCCCTGATCGACAGTCAACTGAGCGAGCATGTGTTCGCGCCAGAGTTGCTCGAGGCCCAGGGAGCGGAGCAGTGGATTGTCTGGATCGACGAACAGGCCAGATTTGCGCGACACCTCATCGTAACGATCGCGAAGGCGCGCGGCAGGTCCATGCATGTCCTCTGAATACTTGACCTCGACGAAGACCGTGCCGGGCTCGCCATCGGGGGTGATGATGCGCATGGCGAGGTCGAAGGCGGTCCCGTCATGAAGGAAGCGTGCCTCGCGGCGGCCGGGGCTGTGTTCGAAGATGAAGCCTTCGACGTGGTCGACGAAGTCAGGCAGCAGTTTGCGGAAAACGTCGCTGGCGAGCTTGAGATCGAGCGCCATAGGGCCGAAAAGATTGAAGCACAGCGGCATGGATGAAAGCGCGTTCCCAAACAGACGCTCTTCGTCGATTGCGGCGCCTTCTTCACGCATCAGTAATTCGTGGCGGACGAGGGCATGAATCTGGGGTGACAGAAAGTTCTTGCCGGCGCGGGCGGCATCACGACTGAGATTCGAATGGAGAGGCATGACGATGGCGTCGTCGCCTTCACCGCGGACATGAATGCCGGTCTCGATACTGCGGTCCTTCAGCCAGAGGCATTGGAGGAGGCGTGCGGCGCGGCGGAATCTCGTATCGATTTCAAAGAAGACGTTGTTCTGACGAACGATCTCGTCCGGCACGAGTGGGACACGAGGCAAAGAGACGAAGGCTGAGGTGCTAGTCATGAATTCTCCTGCGAGGTTACGCGGGAGATTCAGCGCGGTGAGGGCGATATTGAGGGCAAAACAAAATTTCGAATTCGCGCGACGAAGACCCGGCGCGGCGGCCAATATCAACTTGGACCACAAATTGTATGGGGCGTGATCTGAAAGCCGAGAGAAACGAGATCGTCTGAGGAGTATGGCCGGTCGCGCGGAGAGGTGGGATTATGCGCACATCACGCGTCATGTGGGCGGTGGCGGTCGCGCAATCTTAGGTTAGAAGTCATCCGGGTCGAGGGGGTCTTCCAGGTCAGGTTATCCAGGCAGGACAGGTCAGGTCAGGCAGGCCAGGTCAGGCAGGCCAGGTTATCCAGGGTTGGGGGAGATCAACGTCATCGGAAGTCATCCGGCGTTATCGGAGGGGGATCACGCGAATATCGCCCATCCGCTAGTTATCTCGCACCTGTTTCGGAGGTATTTTGCCGCCACACCTAGAGCGTTTTCAGCCGCTGGAATTCTAAGGCCTGGAAGCCATCGATTTTGGGTCGGCCTGCTAAGCTCGCCTGCTGCAAAGTAGCTCTTGCGGTCCGCAAGCCTCACTTTTTCCAGGAAAAGATATTCCTGGCAGGTACCACGTCGAATTCTGACCTGGTGTTTCGATGGCTCAATCAAATGACATCGCCGCGAAATGTGTCCTGCGGACAAATGGTGCGGCCCAACTTGACGTATCCACTGCTTTAGCTCGGCGCCCGGATGTGCTCAATCCATCGCTCATCCGACTTGGATTGGCGCCCGTATTTCCACATTAGGCATCCACCGACCGCACCACCTTTCGGAAGGCTGGCAAGAGCCTAAGATCCCAGACGTCGCTTTTTTAGCGGCGCGAGGCCGCCGATGACGGATTTGGTGAAAAGTGCACCCGAACCACGCGGCGGGTCCGGCGGTCGATTCCTTACTAACATTTCGGCATCGTCCCGCAATCAGAAGAAGGTGCGACAGGCTCCGGCTCGTTTGATCCGGGTAACCCGCTGACATTCATTGCGCAGCTTGCCCACGAGCTCGGATTGGATGTCCTGTTCAACGGTCGCATGGTAATCCGCAACCAACGGTACAGGGCCAAGTCGCCTGAACAGATCAGGGAGGTTCAGGATCGAATACCGAGTTTACTCAAACGCCGGGGTTGTTCAAATCCAGCACTTCAAGTCGAACCGCTCTGAAAGGCACTTATGTTCGCCGCGATGTAGTCGCGGAAGCGGGTCGCATCCCGCCCCGTAATATCGCTCACCAGCGTGTTCGTCGCATCGAAGTGGCCTTCGCGGTAGTCCTTGCTCGATTGCATGTGATGTTCCAGCAGCGACGGCGCGAATTGCCTGCGCTCCATGTCCGCCTTGAATTCGTCGGCGGGCACATCGACGTACGTGATGGATCGCCCCAACATCTCTGAAAAAATGCCCGCGATCTCGTTGAAGGACAGACGATCGAGGCCGGTCAGAACGTAGGACTTGCCGATATGGGCCGTCGGATCAGCCAATACGGCTGCCGCCACGCGCCCAATGTCGGTCGATGTAATCGGTGAATGATAGGCGGACCCGTAGGGGCGGATGATCTTGTTGTCGTTCACGATTGTGTGGCGCACGTTAAGAACGAAATGGTCCGCGAAAAACGTCGGCTTCAGGTGCGTAACGTTCAGGGGCGACGTATCGAACAGCCGCTCGGCGAGCCAATGGAGCCGGGAGGTCGGGCTGGGGGCATCCGGCCGCGCAATGATCTGCGACATATTGCAGATGAAGCCCATTCCATTTTTACGCGCCGCCTCCGCGAAGATGGCACTTGCCTCTAAAATCCGGTCAGACGTCGGATAGCAGAAGTAACTGCTGTCCATACTCTGTGCCGCAACCGTCATATCCTTGAGAGACAGCATATCTCCGGTCACAACCTCCGCGCCAAGCTTGGCGAGCCGCTGTGAACGATCATCCGTTTTGCGGACAAGCGCGCGCACAAAGAATCCCCGCTGGACTAGCGCTTCCACTACCGCACTCGCCGTCTTGCCGGCCGCACCCGTAATCAAAACCCTACGCTGCATCGTCTGTATCCGTGTTGCCTGCCTCACGATGAGGCGTTCCAATTGCGCTTATATACACGTATATTGCCAAGCGTCAATTATGTGTATATAAGCGCAATAGAAATTCTGTGGCCTGCCGGCCGGATGTTCAAACACGTGCCGACGAAGCCGTCATGCAGAGGAAGAAAAATGACAGAAAACAGCGGCAAGCGCGCGCCCGTCGCACTCGTTGTAGGCGCGGGTGACGCGCTCGGAAGCGCGGTTGCACGGCGTTTCGCGAAGGAAGGCTACAATGTCTGCGTGGCGCGCCGGTCGCCGGAGAAACTGGAGCCGCTTGTTGAGGAAATACGTGCCCTGGGCGGCACCGCGCGGGGGTTCGGCACAGACGCGCGCAAAGAAGATGAGGTTGTCGACCTTTTTGCGACGATCGAGCGCGAAGAGGGGCCAGTCGAGGCCGTGGTTTTCAATGTCGGGCCGAATGTCGAGTTCGCGATCCGGGAAACGGATGCGCGAAAGTACTTCAAGGTCTGGGAACTGGCGTGCTTCGCCGGTTTTCTGGTTGGCCGCGAGGCGGCAAAAGTCATGGTCCCCCGGGGGCGCGGCACCATACTGTTCTCGGGCGCGACGGCCTCAATCCGCGGTAAGAGCGGCTTCGCCGCGTTTTCCGGCGGCAAGCACGGCTTGCGTGCGCTGGCCCAAAGCATGGCGAAAGAGCTTGGACCGCAAAGCATTCATGTCGCGCACGTCGTCATTGATGGTTCGATCGATACCGAGTTCATCAAGAAGCTGTTTCCGGAGCGTTATGCGCTGAAATCCGTTGATGGCATCCTCAATCCGGATGACATCGCGGAGAATTATTGGCATCTGCACAAGCAGCCGAGGACAGCGTGGACATTCGAGATGGATGTCCGTCCTTATATGGAAGCCTGGTAGGCTGGGATCGGAAAGCGAAAATGGGCGAAACGCGCTGCAATTGTCTGGCTCTTCGCAAGGCCGCACGCAAGACGACACAGCTTTACGATGCCGCGCTGTCCGAGGCCGGCATCCGGGCGACGCAGTATCACATTCTCGCTCACCTCGGCCGGCATCCCGATGGCGATACAATTGGCGAAATCGCAAACGAACTCGCGCTTGATCGCGCGACGCTCGGGCACAGCCTGAAGCCGCTGGAGCGCGAAGGCCTGATTAGCTTTTCGGTCGGCGATGATCGCAGATCACGGGTCATTGCCCTGACCAGGATTGGTATCGTGAAGCTGGAAGAGGCGAAATCACTCTGGCTGCGCGTTCAGCGCAAATTCGAAAACGAATTCGGTGCTGGCTATTCGGAACAGCTGCGGCGTGACCTCGAAAAGGTCGCAAGCGATTGTCCGTTGCCGACGTAGACGAAAATGCGCCGCTCAAGCGCCGTAGTCATCCGAGGGAGCTTGCGCTCAGGTAGGGAGAGTCAAATGCTTAGTAAAATTCGGTTGGGATTGATAGTTCTACTCGCGGCAAATACGCCCGTTCTTGCGGATGAAAATCCCGGCGTCACCGCGACTGAAGTTTCCATTGGCGCTGTTTTCCCATTCAGCGGCCCCGCTTCGGCTGTTGGGCTGACGGGTAAGGCCGTCACGGCTTACGTCCAATCCATTAACGACCGCGGCGGCATCAACGGCCGCAAGATCAATTATATCGCTTATGACGATGCTTATAGTCCGCCAAAAGCTGTCGAGCATGTCCGCAAGCTGGTCGAGAGCGACGGCGTCGCTTTTATGTTCAGTCAGTTGGGCACACCGGGCAATACTGCGACTGTGAAATACTTGAACGTTAAAGGCGTGCCCGGCATCGGGATCATCAGCGGATCCAGCAAGTTCACCAACGTGGGCGACTATCCTCTCACCACCACAAGTCTGGTGAGCTTCGAGATAGAAGGAAAGATCTACGCCAAGTATCTCACCAAGGCATTGCCGAGCGGCAAGTATGCCATTCTCTATCAAAACGACGACCTTGGGAAAGATTACGTCAAGGCGTTCAAATCTTTTCTAGGAAGAGATTTCGAAACAAGAGTTGTTACGGCCACATATGAGCTTTCAGATCCGACCATAGAATCTCAGGTGGTCAATCTGCGGAGTTCCGGTGCGGACGCATTGGTTGTGGCCGGGACGCCAAAATTTGCCGCTCAAGCAATTCGGAAAGTAGCGGAGATCGGCTGGAAGCCGCTTCTGATTGTCAACTATCCTTCCAGCTCGGTCGGTGGTGTGCTGAAGCCGGCTGGTCTCGACAAGTCCGTCGGCGTGGTGGCGGGAACAATGCTGATGGATCCCACAGATCCGCAATGGAACGAAAACTCCGGCATGAAGACGTACCGTAAGTTCGTCGAAACGTATTTGCCTGGAATAGACATCTCCGACGCCAACTATTTGCTGGGTTATGCCCAAGGCATGTTGCTCGAAAAAATCTTGCAGCAATGCGGAGACGATCTTTCGCGCGCAAATATCATAAAGCAGGCGCGGAATCTAAAAGACGTGTCGCTTCCCGTAGCGTTGCCGGGGATTAAAGTAAACACAGGCCGGCAGGTGAATATGAACTTCACACAAATGAGACTGCAGCGCTGGAACGGCACAAACTGGGAGCAGTTTGGTGAAGTTCTCGATGCATCATCTAACTAAACTGCGGTAGATGCGTCCGTCTAAACAGCCGTCAGGCCGCCGTCGACCAGAAGGTCTATCCCGGCGACGTAGCTGCTTTGGTCTGAGGCGAGGAACAGAGCTGCGGAAGCGATCTCGTCGGGACACGCCAGCCGCGCCAGAGGCGTCATCGCCGTGATCTGCTTTCTGGCTTCGGCGGCGCCTTCCTTGGACGGGAACTGCGAGTCGAACATCGGCGTGTCGACCGGCCCCGGGCTCAGCACGTTGGTCCTAATCTTCCGATCCTTGAGTTCGCTGGTCCACGTCCGGGCCAATGACCTCAGCGCTGCCTTGGTGGCGCTGTAGGTGCTGCGGCCCGGCAAGCCTTTGTTCTTCCCGGCGGACGCCACGAGAATGATGGAAGCCCCATCATTCAAATGGGGCAGCGCTTTTTGAACGGTGAAATAAGTGCCACGGGCGTTGGTGTTAAAGGTCTCGTCGAAATGTTCCAGCGTTGCTTCGGTGGTCATCGTTTTTTCGACAAAGGCAGCGCCTGCAAAAATCACATCGATCTTGCCCTTTTTCGCAACGGTTTCGTAAAGACGATCGAGGTCATCGAGCTTTGTGATGTCGGTCTCTAGGCCGGTGACGTTCTCCCCGATCTCTGCGACGGCCCTGGCGAGCTCGGCCTGCCGGCGACCGGCGATGAATACATACGCGCCTTCTTCAACAAACCTCTTGGCGGTCGCGAGGCCGATGCCGCTGCTGCCGCCCGTGACGACGGCGATCTTGTTTTTCAATAAAGACATCTGGTTTCGTTCTTCGTTGGGCTCAGGGCCGAGTTAGTTGGTAATCAGATCTCTCTGCCACGACGCGCGCCACTTCAAGGGCTGTCTCCCCAACCCTGACGCCTAATCGGTGCGCTGTTTCATTCACGGCTGAGATGATGCCTTGTGTCAGCGTCGACTCCCCGTCACCGATACACGCCGAGTCCGCCGCGACCGTAGCGGCGGCGATACCGTCAGAATCGAGAAGAGGAAGGCAGGCAGCGCCCGCGCGATCGACGCCGAAGCCGGCATCGTTGAAGAAAACAAGCCGTGGCTTGAAGGAACGCGTAAATGGAGCAGCGCTTCTGCCGCCATGACTACCGCTTGCCACGACCAAGCCTGCATCTTCTGGAGTAGCAAATGAGATGGAGCCTATGCAGAGGATGCCGTCAACAAAGGTGCGTTCCTCTACCGGTGCCTCAACGTCTGCGTGGGGCCATGGCGCAGACTTCAATAGCTTCACGGCTTGTGCGACGGTTTGACCGGTTTCTACGCCACACGTGGCTGCAAGTTTGTTGACGCGACTGATGATCCCCCGGTGGAGCATGTCTGCGGCGTCGCCGACCCGGGCGCTGTCAGTTGCGACGGCCGCCATAGCCATGCCATGTTGGTCCGCCCAAGGCAGACCTCTGACCCCCGCCTCATCCCGACCGATTCCGCAGTCATGATGAATGACCGCGCGAACGCCCGCGTTTGCGGAGAAATACGCTGCGTAAATCGTGGCATTCGAACCGCCAACAACGACGGCCCCGTTTGCTTCTGGAGGAAGCTTTACGACGCCATCAACCACTAGCACAGGGACGTTCTCGTTTTTCAGTTGGGGCATTTTGTTTCCTTCCTCGTTTGGCGCAGGCGCGGGGAAGTGTTTGATCGCCTTTTGTGTTACTTAGGTCGCCTTGCGTTCGGCCCCGAGCGTGACGATGAGGACGACGAAGTGCGCGCCCGACCGGTTGCGCCACTCGTGAAAGGTGCCGTTCTGTACGATGAAATCGCCGGGCTTGAGGTGGATTTCCTTCAACTGGCCATGTTCGTCGGGGTAAGCCATTTCTCCTTCACCGCTGATCACGACCACGAGGTCAATGCTGTCGGTGCGGTGCATCCCACCACCAGATTTGCCGGGCGTCATGTTGTGGCCCGTCCCGAGGTCGAGCTTCGCAAGAAGCGGTCCAAGATCCGGCGCCTGGTTACCTGTCTCCGGGGGCAATGATTGGATGTCGACCCGGAGGGCGCCTTTCGGACCGAAGAGGCCTTTTTGCCGATACTCGCCCAGCACCTGCTCGGCTGCGAGCGGCAGGTTCGGAAGCTGGTCGAAACCCCAGATATCGGTTGGGATATTTGCCGAGGTCGTTTCCAGCAGGTCAGTTACCTGCACCTCGACGCCCGACTTGGTTTCGGCGGTCACAATTCTGCGTATCTTCATTTTGCGCAATTTCCTTTGAAAGTAGCAGCGGCAAGCGCCTGTTCGGATCGCCAATCCGTGCATTCCCGATCGCATCGAGGCGCTTCGCCCTCGAACGCTGTTCTATAGTAGTCGCTATAGTAACTGGACAGGATACGTCAAGCGTTTTATATCAGGCACTATATAATTGCTTTCGGAGCAAGCGCTTTACGAAATGCTGCTTGCACCTCAATAGCGGAGTTGACCAAGTCGATGGGACGGCCACGCGAATTTGACATCGAGAAGGCGCTGAATACGGCGGCTGAGTTATTCTGGCGGAAAGGCTACGAGGGGACGTCGCTTTCCGATCTAACTGGAGCGATCGGAATCACGCCGCCGAGCTTCTATTTCGCCTTCAACAACAAAGAAGCGCTCTTCAAACAGGTGGTCGATCGCTACCAATGCGGTCATCTCGGTTTCTTGACAGAGGCCTTTGACCAGACGACGCCGTTGGCCGTCGCGGAGCGTGTACTCTATGGCTTGGCGGGCGCGTATACGTCAAAGAAACATCCGCCCGGATGTCTTGTGCTGAACTCAAGCTTGCCTTGTTCCGGCAATCCTGAGGACACTATCCGGAATGACCTAGCCGAACTAAGGAAAGCGGGCCGGCTCGAGTTGCGAAAGCGGTTTAAGCGCTTCAAATCCACCGGCGCGCTCCCTGCCGATGTCGATCCCGACGCCCTTGCGCAGTTTATCTTGACGGTGGCATGGGGCATGGCGGTGGCGGCGCAATCGGGAGCGAGTCGGGATGATCTTCACGGCACGGTGAAACTAGCATTAAGGGCATGGCCGGCGTGAGCGCATCTTGCGTTTGACAGCTTCGCCTGCACTCCTGAATCATGGTCCGACCGTCAATCTGGATCCGTATTCGCTATGGCCAGCCGAAACCGGCGGAGCTTTTTGAGGCAGTATAGCCTTCCGTTGGGCGCGGCTGTTTAGGCGACGCAGCTCCGGTGCCGTCAATGTTCGAGCCCGGCGGCGCTACCATTGTGAGCATCGACGGGACCCGTATCGCGGCTTTGGCGCAGTTCTTTCTTTAGTTGTCCAACCTCCCGTTCCAGACGTTCAATGCGACGGAGAGTGTAGTCAAGCCGCTGGAATCCATCGCTTCCGTCCAGGCGAAGAGGGCCGCGAGGGCGCGACGAAGTTTGCCCGCTCTGGGACCTGATGGTTTGCTGTATCTGTCATAAGTATTGCCTCCTAAGATTAAATTGCGATGCACGTTGCGTGCTGTGATCAGAGTTGCGACCAACCGCCGTCGACAGGGAGTTCAGCGCCGGTCGTGAAGGTCGCGTCGAACGCGAGGAAGAGGACGGCCTTGGCGATCTCATCCGACGTCCCGAAGCGTTTCATGGGGACCATGCTGCTCATCTGCTCCCTGGTCTGGGCCGCCGTATCGCCGAACACTTTTTCGATGATCGGCGTGTCGATGGGACCGGGCGACACCGCGTTGACGCGAATCTCCCGAGGTAGAAGCTCAGCGGCGAGCACCCGAGCGAAGGCGCGCAGCGCGGCCTTGGCGGCTCCGTATGTGGCGATGCCGGGCATTCCCTTGACGTTGGCGATCGAGGTCGTGAGGACGACAGAGCCTCCGCGAGTGATCAGCGGCGCAAGCTTCTGCACCGCGAAAAACGGTCCCTTGGCGTTTAGATTGAACATTTCGTCGTAGACAGCCTCGGTTATGCTCCCGAGAGGCGCTTGAATGCTGAACCCGGCATTGACGAAAAGCAGGTCGAAGGTATCGAACTCGGTCTTCACCCGAGAGGCGAGGGCGTCGATGTCCGCCAACGAGCGCGCGTCACTCGAAACCACAAAGGCATCCGTCCCGAGCTCTTTCTGCGCCGACTCCAGGCCCGCTGGCGAGCGCCCCGTCACCAGAACGCGCGCGCCCCTATCCACGAGCATCTTCGCTGTCGCGAGCCCCATGCCGCTCGTGCCGCCGATGATTACCACTTTTTTATCTTCGTACCGTTGCATGCGTACTCTCCTTGCGGCGTTTGGGCCGCGTAGATTATTTTGAACTGTTTCGTATGATAATTAAACGTGAGGCCGGGTTACGGAATTTTTGAACTTATTATTTCAAAGTAACCGTCTGCCTCCGTGGGCGACCACGTAGCTCCTCAACCGCGGGCTGATTCAAATCACCGCGACGATCTGCAGCGACCCGCGCTGCTTCAGGACACCGCGCTCAAGGATGCTGGGTGAGGCAAGTCGATGCCAGAGATCTTGGCGACGGCCTGCCACGTGGCTTCCTGGCTGTCGCGATCGTAGAGGTGTGGCTGGCGCTGCACTTCGATGGGGCCTGAGAACTTTCCTTGAGCCGAGGCGAAGAATTGCCCTGAGACATCGGTTCCGAACTCCGACGCCTGGAGGTACCGACGGGCCGCGGTCTCAGGCGTCTGATTCATGCCGGGAATGAGGTTCACGATTGGAATCATCAGATACTTCAACAACGGGCCAGCGTTTCGCGCCACGTTGGTAGCATTCGACGCACCGGGCGAGACGGCGTACACGGCCATGCCCGAGGGTAGCCGGCGCGCCAGCGCCGCGACCCACCAAGCGACGATGAGCTTCGCGTCGGCATACGCATTGTTGGGCGCGTACTTCACGTGCGGCCCGTTGCGAATGAGGGCTTCAACAGCGGCGGTTTGGTCGTCCCGAAAGTATTTGGCCGCGAAGACGGGCACGTCGGTGTATTTGAACATGGGTACGCCCCCGCGGGCAGGCTCCGCGCCGGCGATAACAATTCGCGCCCTGGAGCTCAGCAAGCCAGCGCGAAGCAATCCGAGGGTCAGTTGATGATGGCCGATGAGCGGGGCCTGAGACGCCTCGATGCCCGCCGCAGTCATCACGCGCTTCTTACCGGGGACCATCCCTGCATTGAGCAGCAGGAAATCAATCGGATGACCAAGCTTGACGAGCTCGGCGACGGCGGACTGAACGCTGGACGGCTTGTCCAAATCCAGCTCCAGCGGCTTAAAGACTTGTTGTTTGGTCTCAGCCGCGAGCTGAGTGGCGGTTTCCTGGATCCCGGCAAGGCTGCGCCCAGTGACTATAACCCGGCAGCCCTCAGCGGCGAGCAAGCGGGCTGCGGCGTGGCCGAGCCCGGAGGTGGCGCCGGTGACGAGAGCGATGGAATGTTTCATGGGAGCTTCCGTGGTAAAGGGTGAAGGTCGGGTCATGTGGCCCAGCGAGGCGAGGGCCAGCTTGCTAATTATGAACTATTCAGTTCGATATTGGTGTGATAAGGCGACACGTGTCAAGGAGTTTTGAACTAAATGTTTCAAAATGCGGATAAGCCGCGTGGACGGCCACGAAGCTTCGACGAGAGCCACGCGCTGGAAAAAGCGACTCAGGTGTTCTGGTCGAAGGGCTACGACGGCGTGACGATCGATGATCTCGTCGAAGGGATGGGCGTGGGACGGCCGAGCCTGTATGCGGTCTTCGGCGACAAGCGGGCGATATTCCTGCGCGTCCTCAAGGCGTATGCGGAGAAGAAAGGTGCTCGCGCCGCGAAGGCACTCCTCTCGCCACAGAGTCTTCGCGACTCGATCGCGGGCTTTCTGAGATTCGCCGTCGAAAGTGCGACCGAGAAAGGGTCCGCTCGTGGCTGCCTTATGGTTTGCGTTGCGCCGCTTGTTGACGACGCGGAGGTCAAGCGGTTCCTGCAGAACGCGGTCGCCGGCGGCACCGCGCTGGTGGAAGGTCGTTTCCGGGACGCAATCACCGCCGGCGAAATCCCGTCTGACTTTCCAGTGTCGGCGCGGGCGACCCACGTCACGGATTTTGGTCGTGGCCTGACCATACGCGCGCTGATAGGCACGCCGCGCAAGACGCTCCTTAGAGAGGCCGAAAAGGCGGCTGACTTAGTGCTCTTGCCCCTGCAAAGAAATCCAGAACGTTGATGCCGATGGCGAAAAGGTCGTAGCGAGCAACTTTCGTTGGCGCCACAACTCTGTTCACACGGTCACGATGTGCTGCGCTTCGATGCGCTTTTCACCACCACCCAATTTGGCGCTCGCGCGTCGGTCCTCAAGTTTTCATCGGTTAGGGTCAAGGGACAGTTTCCAATCCAATAAAGGCATCGAGGATACTGATACGGCTCCTTCGTATCCTTTTAGGCCCGGGTGACATCAAGAAATTCAGTTGATTGGATTTGATGTGTTATCTTTTGGCGACCGCCGCTTTGAATGTTTGGACAAAGTCGTCTGAAATCAAATGCTCCACCGCGGCCCGCAACACGCTGGATTGGGTTCGGCCAAAACCTTGCTCAAAACTTCGATGCGCCTTCTTCCACAAAAGGTCCGACTGCCTCAATTTGCTTTTTCCAAGCCTCGTTAGTCGAACCAGCCGGCTACGTCGATCCTGGCGGTCGATCTCGATCGTAAGATATCCGTCACGAATGAGCGGCTTCAAGGTATGAGCAAGCCCGCCCGCATCCATGACCATTTCTGCTGCCAACATCCCTATCGTCGTAGATCCGGACCGCTCGACTTGGGCAAGAATGGCGCGCTGCGTCATTTTTAAGCCGCTTGGCGCCAGCGCGACATCGTAAAGCTGTGAAATACGGCGGGATGCTTTGCGCAACGCCAGACAGTGACAGGAGATCTCTCCCACGCGAGTTTGATTGATCATGCAAATGCCGTTAACACCAATGTTGAATTCTTATTTCCAGCATATGCTAGTTTTTGTTAATTGCAAGCATATGCAGATTCTTGTTTTGGGGCTCTTGAATGAGAAGTCCAATCCCCCATATCGGCTACAATAAGGGTATATGCCCATATTTGCTAAGGTGCTTCAGGAGCGATACATGGATAGGTCCAGTCGATTACGGGAGCGTGTATTCTCGTGCCTAGCGGTAGCAACGCGCCAAGTGGCGAGGAAAATCATTCAGTTTGAGACCGTTGCACCGTCGGGGCGTCGTACCACCCAATACGCGATCCGGCGCGAGATTGAATCGCGGAGGGGGAGCGCCCTATCACCTTTCGCGAATGAGGTCAGTTTCTGGTCATTCCCCGCTCTGCACTGGGACAGTCACTTCACCCGCTTGAGCGAGACGGGATTATAGAATCTGCTTCCGATCCCATCGATCGACGCCGACGTCCATTCGTTTTGACGGATGCGGGACGAGCCACGATTGTGAAAGTTGAACCGTTTTGGGCTCGTGCGCAGAAGGTTCGTCGCGACATTCGGCAACAAAGAAAGCGTTACCCTACAAGAAACGCTATCGGAATCGCCAGCGATGATCGGCTGTCGATTTAGGACCCCAACCCTGAAAGGAAAAAAACGATGATCCAGACTCAAAAAGTCATCCACCATGAACATGTCAGTGGACGCCCCTACGCCGAAGTCCTAGCCGCATTCGAAAGCGCGACAGGTAGCGTTGAGGAGGGCTTTGAAAAAGTTGCCGCCAATGCCCGCACGCCGCAGGACTTTGAACGGATATTCAAGGCGCGGGAGGGAAGTAGTGGCTTCATGCGCTTTCTGTCCATCAACCACGGGGATTGGCAGGGATATTTTGGCACCCCTCGCAAAGCTCTGCTTTCGGTGATCGGTAATCCACTGATCGCCACCACGATGATGCGGCATGAACTCGCGGTTGGTTTGAACGTACCCGTACGTCTCTTCATTTATGAAGCCGACGATGGCAAAACGCGGGTAACTTATGACCTTCCCTCGACCCTCATGAGTGGCCTCGAAAACCCACAAGTGCATGAGGCCGCGCTAAAACTCGATGCCAAACTGGTCGCACTTGCCGAACATATCGCAGGGGCGAAAGCAAATTAAGAGTACTTCAAGCAGAACTGCTGAGAACCGGGATTTGCACCCCGGCTCTCAGTAGGCGGCGCGAGCGGCCCTACCGATACAGCGAAGGAACGTCACTTCCTGTCATACGCTCATTAACGATCAGCCTTTTAAACACTACTCAAACCGATCCTATCGAGTGTGGTTCCCGCAGGTGGCATATCGAGTCCTAAGGAAGAATGGCCGACATTCCTCCGGTTTGATCGCGCAATCAAAATATGATGCTCCGGTCGTCGAATCTAACCTTGGGTGATTTTTGAGCCATTCGTCAGATCCATCTTACGGCAAAATCGTCCAGAACGCTCTGTTGAGTTTTCAATCCGAGGAGCCGCAGCGGCGGACCGCAGTAGTCTCCGGACTACTCCATGGTCTATTGGCAACGTTGGGTTGGGGCATCGGGCTTGCGGCGGCTCGTCATGGTTTTTCGATCGGCTTCGAACCGCTCGATCTACTTTTCATCCGCTTTGCGGTGTCGGCGCCGATATTGGTAGCAGTATTCTGCGTGCTGCGGCGTTGGGATCGCTTGGCCCGAACGAGGGTGACCGTCGCTGCCGCACAGGCGTTCTTCGGCGGCCCCATGCTGGCGGTTTGCCTTTCGATAGCGGGGCGAAAGGCGCCGTTCGCCGGCGGGGTACTTCTGGAGGTGGCTTCGCTCACCGTCTGCAGTATTATTCTCGCCAGGCTGGTGCTCGGCGAAAAGCTCGGATTTTTAAGAACGATCGCTTTGCTCGCGTCGACGCTTCGGCTCGTTTTCCTCGCAAGGGGATCGTTAGACGACGGCGCGCCCGGAGTGACCGAAGGCATGCTGCTCTTCGCGGCCGCAGGACTCGCGGCCGCGGCATTCGCAGCGTTGACGTGCCGATGGCACTCCGACCCAATCGCTACGATGACGATCGTCTCGGTCGTCTCGCTTTTCACGCTCGGCGGCTACTACCTCTTTCTGTTTGGGCTATCGCGATTGGGCGATGTCCCGTGGCCATACCTTCTCGAACAGATCCTCGCACAAGGTGTGATCGCCGGTATTCTATCGTGGATCGGATTTCTCTATGCTGCCCGCATACTTGGGCTGGTCACCGCATCTTTCATGCCTGCGATGACGCCGGCCGTCGCCTCGGTGATCGCCCTCATCATTACGCGGGAATGCCCCACGGCGTTGCAGTGGTTGCTTATAGCTTTGGGCACCGTCGGCGCTGGTCTTTTGATGGCGAGCCTTCGCGCTCGACGCGCGGTGCTGCCGAGCGCCTGACGCCCGAGTCAGACGTGTACGGATGTCCAATATAAAGCCTTCAGGACCTGACGTCGCTTCGTTTACAAAAGCGCGGTCTGGCAATGCAAGCTGTTACCCGAGGGCGAGCGGCTCGAAAGGGGTTACCAAACCGAGAGCATAGTCTGGATGGCGATCTGACCACCGGCCATTGAAACAAACGAACCCGCATCATCTTCCGTCATTGCGAACTCCGTCCTTGATAATGCGCAGAACACTTTCCAACTTGGCCCGTTTGCGGCTGATCAGCTGTGCCATGGCACTGTCCAGTACAGATCGTCGAAGCTGTTGAATTGGCCGCTCAACTCTGCGATTTGAGCCCGAAGTTTGTATTGTTTCACCGACGACGGCTCATCGCACACGATTGCTTGTCGCTCCAAATATCGGCAGCTTTAAAACACGCGCGTTGCGTGATTTTCCTTCAACCGTTCTGCGATGCTTTGGCACTCCTCAGTGCCTTCAAGTGCGTTTCGCCCGTCGATTAGACCAAGCAGTTCGCGCCGCATGGCTGATCGCATTGCGACGGGAAGGCGAGAACGTCGATGCAATGCGCTTCCTGCGATTGGGCACTCGTTATGCCGCCGGCTCTGCTCTTGTCGCTCCTGGCGCTTTGGATAGTCTAGTCGGAACATCTCGCCCTTACTTCTCGTCGCGACGCGCGACCTGAGCTTGATCTCGTCCATCTTGGAGAGAAGGAATTTCGACAACTCAGAATCGTTTGCCTTGTCGTATCCAACGACGAGGTCGACGCATCGGTGCGTCCCCCTAATTGCTGTCTTGAAGTGGTTGCTTCGAAGGGGCGCTCAAGCCACTTAGTAAAATCAGCCTTCCGCCAGATAACGCCTGCCCAAGGTGCGGGCCGGATGCGCAAGAGTAACCGTTACGATCGCGACCGTTCCGTTGAACTTGCTCATAGTGCCCCTTGCGCTGGCAAATAACCGGTACATTTTGGAACATCCCGACCAGTTTGGCGAATGATCACGTCAACCGAAGATGGCCCGTCGGCGCTGAGATCCGCGCGGCAGATCGCCTATTCAGTTGAAGACTTATGCATCATGACTTGACATATGGGGATATCCCGCTAATAAGTTCGTCATGAAAGATCGATCGCCTGACCTCGCGCGCTCCGTGAGCCCTTGTATTGCCGCCGCCACTCGAGCGGCAGCTCGGCGGTTGACGCAGCTCTACGACGAAGTCATGGCGCCCAGCAACTTGCGGGTGACGCAGTACCACCTGCTATCTGAGCTCGAACGATGGCCGGGAAGTTCGCCAACGGTGGGCGAATTGGCGGAACTGCTCACTATCGAGCGATCGGCCCTGGGGCAGACTTTGCGGCCGTTGGAACGAGATGGGCTTATCAAGATGACGCGCGATGTGAGTGACGCCAGGCGGCGCCTCATCGTGTTGACTAAGGCCGGCAAGACCGCCCTAGCCAAGGCTCGCGTCTACTGGGCAAGCGCCCATGCGGCCTTCGAGGCCTATTTCGGCGAGACCGCCTTGGCCGATCTTCGCACGACACTCCGAGGCATCGCCGAAGATCCCGAGCTGCTGACCACGTTCATGCAGGAGCGTAAGAAACTCTAACTGTCTGGCTAAAGGAAACCCACAGTATCAAACATATAACTGTCGACCGCCTGACTTATGTCAGTGATCTTCACTTTGTTGCGGTCTCGAACAACTTCCGAATGACGCGGCACTACAACTACGCGGGACTCGTGTGTGCATCTACCAACATCCAAGGGCAAGACGCGCTTGGCCTTCGATATCCGTCGAGCCTGATGAGCGGGCTCGCTAACGAAGACGTCAAGGCGGCTGCACTATTTAAATAGATCAAGGAAGGAAACTATTGTGATAGTCAAAGACAGAAACGTCGATCCATCTTTTGCACTCTCAGACGGCTATTATTACGAGAACGGCTCCACGGTCGCGAGCAAGGTTCATTTAACTGAACGAAATTACGGCACACGACGAACCTTTTATTTGGCATGCGACCCTGACGCGGTGCAGGCAAGTCTACCGAGCGGCTGGACCCTTGGGGAAACTATCGACCCTAAATTCAACCTCATGCTACATTTCAACGATTGGCTGCATACTTCTCATGCAGACAATAAGCCGCATGATGTACAAGCTCCGCCCTACATCGGCTTTATCGTCCCCGTTCAGAACGATTCGTTAAAGCGGGCCGGCTGGATGCAAATCTACGGCTTGGCCGCAGGAGATCATTACACGGGTGGACCTTACAAGGCTTATCGAGGATGCAAATATTCGCATTCTTCCCGGCTCGAGACCGATGGTGTAAATCGAACGTGGACGCACGAGAAATACGAAATCAATCCGCTGGACTCGAGCGGCGTCTTCGAGCTTTCAATTGCTCACCAAAGAACTGTCGTTTCCAGGTGGATTTCGCAACGGCCTGATATTGCGGTCTACGCTGCGGTCGATAATTCGATAGAACGATACTACTCCGAGGATATGGTAATCGAGTGGCCGCTGTCCTCCTCGCGTGGGATATCCAACGTAAAAGACTTCAGCTTGAAATGGACTTTTTCGGACTTGAGGCCAGTGATGGAATCTGCCCAGCTCGTCGCGATGAGTTCTAATCCTACCTACATGCGAGAGGTCTTCAAGCGCGACTGACCTTGAGAGGACGTTTGTACGCGTCTTGAAAAAATGTACGACAGAGGAAAGTATTGGCGAAGCCCCTACGGCATGACCGGCGCGCGTTTGACAGGCCACGTCCTGATCGAGGGCCGCCGGCGCAAGGCGAAATATGCCGTCGTTACCATGTGCGTCGGTGCCGGCCTGGGCGCCGCGGCCTCCTCTAAATTGTTCATCGATCGACGCGAAACACACAGGAGTTTTTTCCGTGAAAACAGCCATCACCGAAATGTTCGGCATCGAGCATCCGATCATTCAGGGCGGCATGCATTACGTGGGGTTCGCGGAGCTTGCCGCAGCTGTATCGAATGCGGGAGGTCTTGGCGTCATCACTGGGTTGACGCAGAAGACGCCGGAACTGCTGGCTAAGGAGATCGCGCGCTGCCGCGGCATGTCCGATAAGCCGTTCGGCGTGAATCTCACCTTTCTTCCGACATTCAACGCGCCACCTTATCAGGAATACATTGCGGCGATCCGAGAAGGCGGCGTCAAGATCGTCGAAACAGCGGGCCGCAGCCCCGAGCAATATATGCCGGCGTTGAAAGCGGGAGGGATCAAGGTGATCCATAAGTGCACCTCGGTCCGTCACGCGCTGAGGGCCGAGCAGATCGGCTGTGATGCCGTCAGTGTGGACGGCTTTGAATGCGGCGGTCATCCCGGCGAGGATGATATGCCCAACATGATCTTGCTACCTCGTGCAGCGGAAGAGCTGAGCATTCCGTTCGTCGCTTCCGGCGGCATGGCTGATGGCCGCAGCCTCGTCGCCGCGCTTTCGCTCGGTGCAGCAGGCATCAACATGGGCACCCGCTTCATTGCAACCAAGGAAGCGCCCGTTCATGAGAACGTGAAGAAGAGCCTTGTCGCGGCGACTGAGCTCGACACGCGATTGGTGATGCGGACACTGCGTAATACCGAGCGCGTTCTAACGAACAAAGCAGTCGAGCGCCTCATCGAAATCGAACGCGAGAAAGGCAATTCGCTCAAAATTGACGACATCATTGAAGAGGTAGCAGGCGTCTATCCAAAAGTAATGATCGACGGCGACTTAGACGCCGGCGCCTGGAGCTGTGGCATGGTGGTCGGCCTGATCAAGGACGTTCCCACGGTGAAGGAGCTGATCGACCGCACCATGGTTGAGGCCGAGGGTATCATCCGGCAACGGCTGGTCGGCTTCCTCGACGGCTTGCCAGAAAAACGGCACAAGCACGCGGTGGCCTGATCAAACGAACCGGAAAGAAAGATGTGCCGAGCACGTCAAGCCTGAGCTGGGTGACGGCGTTCTGGTGGTGACGCTGCGACCTCCCTACAAAAAGACCGCCATCACCGGTGTCATGGACGTCACGATGCCGGATGCATTCGATCGCTCCGAGACCAACGCTGCCGTCAAGGTCGTGCTGTTCCAGGGCGACGGAGACAGAGCTTCACCGAGGGCAAGGACCTCGCCGAGCCGCTTTTCGGTCCGGTAGGGAGCCGGCGATAATTCGATCCACCGCAGCAAACCGCGTCGATGAGAAACCTTGCGAAGTTAAATGCGGATTTGGGGTCCGCCTGCAAGCACGATACTAGAATCCTGCCTCGGGCACACGCCCAAGCCTTTCCATTGCGCTGCAAATAATTTTGATGACCATCTACTTCGAAGCTCAGTGAAGCGATTACCGGCTTCACGAGCTGCGACAATCACGAAACGCTTGCCCACGTATCTGGCCGGGCAACAGTTATTCCTTCTTAAGCGCTGCCGCACGTTTGAAGGCCGGTCGCGAGATCAGACGCTCAATGTATGCTGCAACGTTGGGTTTGTCCGAGAAATCGGTGCCAATCCTGGAGACCATGATGCAAGCGTGACCTGTCATGATGTCAGCGCCGCTGAACTCTCCTGCCAGGAAATCACGCCCTTCAAGGGCAACGTTTACCGCGTTGAGCAAACGTGAAAGCAACTTGGCCGCGCGATCCGCAATAACTTGGCTACGTTTTTCAGGGGGAAGAAGAACAGTTTCGACCACGATCGTACCCAGCGGAGGCATAATCATGCCCTCAGAATAATGTAACCATTGCAAGTACGCGGCGAACTCTGGCGAGGACATGTCCGGCACCAATCTTCCCTCGGCGTACTTTGCGAGCACATACTGCACAATGGCGCCCGTCTCCGAAATGACCGTGTCACCGTCCTGCAGTGTCGGCACTCTGCCGTTCAGATTCATCTTGAGGTATTTCGGTGAACGGAGCCCGGGATCGGTCAGAGATGCGAAAAATTCCAGCTCGTATGCTAAACCCAGTTCTTCCAGCAACCATGCGATCCTCTCTGCGCGGGAACGCGGAACAAAATAAAGCTTCATTCTAATCTCCAAAAAGTTGATAGCCCTAATCGACTGTTGCTCTAGTCGAAGCTAGGGCAATCGTCGGCAATGTGGTCGAGATCGTGCCGGAGCTTTTTTGCATAGTCTGCACCAAACTTGGTTTCGAACTTTCTCTGTGCACGCATCCAAAGCGGCTTTGTGGCCTCGAGTTCTGCGACACCGCACGTGGTCAATGCAATGAGCCGCAGCCGGCGATCCTTACCGACGCGGGTTTCGATCGAGCCTTCACGTTCAAGCGGCTTCAGACTGTGTCCAATCGTGATGCGATCAATCACCAATGCGGAAGCGATCCCGCCGATCGTGTCGCCCTGCGGTTGTCGGTCAAGATGAGCTAAGACGTGGTACTGCGTGGATCGGACGCCGGCGTCAGCTGGAGCTGTATCATAAAGTTGCGTCGTTTTGCGGGTTGCTTTTCGAAGCGCCAGACAATTACAGCGGACAATATCCATCGTCGATTCCGATCAGGGTTGACTTTTTGACCACCAATCCGGTGAGAGGCCACCATCTCCAACTTAGTGGAGCTATACGCTGTGATCCGAGTTGATGTCCAACAAATATGTGCATATAAGCTCATTTATATGTGCATATCAGCACAATTAGGTCTGCTATGCCTCATAGAGCTTGCGGTGTGGATGTCACGTGATGAAGCGTAGGGTCTTGATCACCGGAGCTGCCGGCAAAACGGCAAGCAAGGCACTGGAAATACCTGTCGATCGGCGCATTTACGTGCGGGCTTTGGTTCGCGCAACAGATGACCGATCGCGACGGCTTGCGGATCTCGGCGCGCAGATCGTCGATGTAGGCGATCTTTCGCTTCAATAGCTTGGAAAACATGCTCGCGATTTCGTCAAACGAAAGCCGATCGGTTTCCGTCAGGACGTACGACTTGCCGATGTGTGGGATGGGGTCTACGAGCACCGCAGCCGCCACACGGCCAATGTCTGCTGACGTAAGCGGGGAGTGACATGCGGATCCATAAGGTGTGATCGGGCTAGGTGATTGGCGCCACTATCCTGATAAGGCAGGTCAGGTTATCCAGGGTTGGGGGAGACCAACGTCATCGGAGGTCATCCGGCGTTATCGGAGGGGGATTACGCGAATATCGCTGATGCAACAGCTATCTCACAGCTGGTTCGAGCGTGATGAAGGGTATCTGTTATAGCGTTTCTGCGACGAGGCTTTCTGTGAAGAACTGTATTCGTCGCGTCTTTCTCCTGTTGTTAGATAAGTGAATATAACGGTGGTAATCGAAAGTGATCAAGGCATCTGTTGTGCGCTCATATTTCCTGGGCGCTGCAGTCTGATACCCAGCAATTGACACGTCGTAAGCGCTATTCGGCACGTTCCGAGATACTGAAGCACCAAGTCACTTCCCTCTCCGATCGCAAGTTCTTCCTCTCGATCCAAATAGGCTTCCACCTGCTTTTGCCATGCGGACGCTCGGGGGCGGCGTGTGCGCTTAGCGACTTTCTTCTTCATTGAATGGCTCCAGAAAGTTCGTGAACTGATCATCTGACAAATACCTAAGATGATTCATCGACAACAGGGTAGTCGAAATGACATTATTTCTCGCCGATTGTGATGCGAAATGGCGTCATGGGTTAAGCGCCAGAGATCGCTGAATTGCATCGTTCCTTCGAAGGGGCTGGCACATTCGGAAAACGAATTGTGCGCGTAAGGCATGCGTCTTAAGTGTCAGGCCAACGGTAACGATGAACATCGATCGAGACGAGTGAGCGTTGCGAAGGCTCACCAGGAGGCGAAAGATACAAAAAAATGCCCAGCGCGAGAGCCGGGCAGTTTGGGGGAACGTATGAACGATTCAACCGCCGGAGGCGGTGGACCTTATTGATCAGAAGACAGATCGGCGTGGGCAGTTATCACGCGTTCTCGGCTTAACCCGCTGTTCAAGGTGGGTAAAAGCCGAAAAGTGAAGGCGTTGCGGTCTTGGCAAGCGCCTCGTTCGCGGGATTGGATACTGCTGCTTAAGAGGGCGTCGTTCGATGACGCGCTCTGCAAGCGGGGTTCAGTCTAAGCGATCCGCTTATGCGGCAACTTTCTTGCGATTCACATCGAGACGACTGTCCACCAGCGCGACGATTCCATCAAGAGTAGGATGGGTCATCTGCAGTTGCTGCGCGATAAGTTGGACGAGTTTATCGGCACGTTCAATATTGGGTGCGCCATTGTTGAGCGCGCGAGCAGCTGATGCGGGTCGCGACAGGCTTTCGGCAGCTGAGGCATACTTCTCAAAGGGCACCATGTCTGCTCGGTCAGCTCCGAGCTTAAGGCAGACGTCGACGACGAAGTTGTAAATCGAACGTGATTCTTCCAGATTGGTGTGAACAGCCTCCTTGGCCGTTCGCATGCCATCGCGGGTGATGCATCGATAGTTGCCGGCCATAAGCATCGCCCATTTCGCAAGCGGCACGAAGATCGATTCGTGGAATCTCAGTTTGACTGGAAGTTCGATCTTCCCATCTGGTGCGTCGAACCGCACGGCGTCGATATCGCGCTCAAGCGTCCGGAGAACGTTGTTGCTTTTTTCATCGTCAAACCGCGCGACCTTAAAATTTGTCGGCAGTGTGACCTGCAATACATTCACCTTTTCTTCGGGGGGCCGGATGGCCTGGGGGTCCGGGCTGCAGAGCGTCAATGCGCCGGGGGCGAAATTATCCCAGACCGCAGGGTTGGTGTACGCGGGCTTGAGTTTTTCGGCGTCAATTCCTGGAATTCTTTTCATGTATGGAAGCGGCGGCATGTTCATGATGGACATGCAGGGAACTCGCGCTTTTGCGATGGCATCAAGTAACTCCTTGACGCCCGGCGAACCATACTGAGGCTCCTGCATTGCAAGGCCGATCAAGTCAAAGTCTTTCGGATTAACCTCTGAAGTGCCCATGGCTGAGACTTTGCCGGGCAGCTTTCGAGAGTCGATTTCGATCGGATCCTTGCGGCCTCTTATCGGCATTCGGACGCGAAATCCCTCTGCATTTATAAGATCTGCTTCAGCCGGAAGGCACACCAGTTTCACATTGTGGCCGCCGAACAGCATCTTCGATGCCAATAGCGAACCGTAGGATGCGCCCAGAATGAGAATATTGTAGTGAGACATTTCCTGCTCCATTTGAAATAGCTGCGGATGCTCTACCTTGCATGGGCAGATGCATTTTCGCCGTCAACGGAGGGTGATCGGACAACCAAGTGCCATCATTGGCTATCAATTAGTCGACAGGCCCGAGCGACTCTTTGAGGATCTTTTTATTCCTGATCAGAAATCGGCCTTTAACAATAGATAGCGCGCCTTTTTTCTGAAATTGGCCGAGCGCATTGTTGACCCATTGCCGGCTCACGCCGATCATTTTTGCCAAGTCGGATTGGGTGAATGTATAACGGATCAGAAGTCCATCTTCGGTTTCTGCTCCATAGGCGGTTCCGAGACCCAAGAGCAGGATGCCGAGCCTGCCTTCAACAGATTGCGTGCCCATCACCTGCAGAAGTAATGAGAACCAGTGAATCTTGAAGCTTAATGCGTCGAGCATCGCGACCGCGAGGGAAGGTGTGCGAAGCGCAAGTTCCCGTAGGCTTTTGCCCGAAATTGCGAGCACATCTGTGGGTTCGACGGCATAACCCGACCATAAATAGGTCGTGTCATCGTTGATGAAATATGGCCCGCCGACAATGTCCCCTTTTGACCAGTAGGCGACGGTGTATTCTTTGCTGTTGTGCGAAAGATAGGAGGATCGGATTACGCCGCGAAGGATAAAATAGGTGTGTTTGTGCAGTGCACCTTGCGAGAACACTTGGTCCCCGTTGCGATACTTTTTTACGGTGCCGTGCTTCATGAGGTCTTCACGCTCGATTGCGCCAAGATTTCCCAAAATGTCTTCGCGTCGGCTCAAACGATCCAGAACATCCTGAAACGCAGGGTTTTCCGCGTCGTTATGGCATAGGTCCGGTCGCATTCTTTCACTCACAGAGGGACTCAACGAGCCGATGAACCGACATCCCTTGCATTTTCGCTTGCAAGCTAGTGGAACAAGTTTCGCGATAACATCGCGGCACATAACCCTCGGTTACATCAAGAGAAGCCGGAAGCCACGGTCAGGCTGCAGAGGTCTCGCATGCCCGCCCGGTAACGTCCCCAATCTAGCTCACGCTCGATTGCGAGCTGTCAACTGAGAGACAGTCATGATCGCTCCTGCGCTCTATATTCGTCAATAGAAACGACAGAGCTGAGCTCAAACATCATCGGTTAACGGGAATCGAAAATGCCTCGCTTTGAAGACCTTGATCCGGACTCGCAGCAATTCTTCTCGAACTTTCAATGTCGCGACGATGGTGCGCCGCCGTGGACACCACTTCAAAAGCCGTTAAGTGAGTGCAAGGTCGCAATTGTAACGTCCTCCGGTTTAATTCGGAAAAGCGATAAGCCTTTCGATCTCAGCAATCCCGAAGGAGATACCAGCTATCGCGTGATCCCGTCCGATACCAATCCACGAGAGCTGACCTTTTCGCACACCAGCACGAATTGGGATCGCTCCGGATTTGCAATGGATGTGAATGTTATATTTCCGATCGATCGCTTGAAGGAGCTTGTGAAGGAAGGAGTGATCGGCTCTCTGGCTGATAAATACTTCGCATTCATGGGTGCGATTTTTAACACTGACCCGTTGATACAGAACTCAGCACCCGACGTTGGCCAGCAGTTGAAAGAGGCTGGGGTCGATATCGCGCTTATGGTGCCTACCTGACCACTCTGTCCTCACACCGTGAGTGTGATTCAGCGTCAAATTGAAGCTCAAGGCGTCACCACCGTCTCGATCAGCCTTTTTCGTCCCTTCGCAGAAAAGGTGAAGCCGCCGCGTGCATTGTGGGTGCCGTTTCCGTTTGGTCGCCCACTGGGTGCGCCCAACAACAAATCGATACAGCGCAAGGTTATTTTTGCGATGTTTGATTTGCTGACGCGAGAGAAGGGGCCTGTACTGGAGGATCTTTTGCTTGATGAGAGCGAGGAGCACCTTGATGCGCGCCATCAGAAGGTCGGTCAGAAGTGCAGCGCCAAGGGATGTAATTTCGACGACGCTTTGGCGAGCGAAGAGCCTACCGCACCCCGCGAAATAGCGCCGTACGATGGTGATTTTCCCAGCGTGTGCACCGAGATTGCCGCGCTAAAACGTCACCATAAAACGTACATGGAGAAATACGACGGGCGTACCCAGGTGGGATATTCGGGCGTGTCTACGGATACGATTGAAAACGCTGCGCGGAATTTGGACGACTACGTGAACAAGAAAGAGCTGGCGATACCATCGTCAGAACAGGATTCTGCGGTTGCTCAGAACGCGTTCGTCCGCCTCTGCGCGGACGACCTGAAAGCCTACTATCTCGAGGCACGCTTGGCTGAGAAGGGAGGCGAGAGTGCAGAGAACTCGACAGAGTATAACGATTGGATTTGGTATGAGACAAAAATAGGAAGCCTCATAGTCGCGGCGCGCGGGCGTGTGATCGAAACGACGGACAGAAAGAAGGATCCTAACTGGATGATCGCGCGTGCGATGGTTCCGCGCGGTTATGGAGAGAGCGGCTACACAATGGTCGCTAAAACCAAGGTTGAGAGCTGATAACAAGGAGACGTTCAAATGGATATCGTTGTCTATCATGGAAATAACTGCAATGCGTGCCACGAGGAAATGGAATACTTGAAGTACAACAACGTGGATTTCACCCCTAAGAATGTTCACGACAATGCCGACGCTCGCAAAGAGCTCATGGCGTTGGGCTCGAAGACCATTCCGACGACGGTCATCGACGGAGAAGTCATCGTCGGATTTGAGATCGATCGGATCAAAGAACTCGTCGGCCTCTAAGCTGCTTCAAAAGCAGTCCGCAAATTCGAACGCGAAAATCTCCGGAGTGTTGTTATGGCGATTAAGGCATTAGTATTCGACGCTTATGGCACGCTATACGATGTGCAGACTGTGTCCGCGGTGACCGACAAGGCTTTCCCCGGTTACGGAGACTATATTACCCAGGTCTGGCGCATGAAGCAGCTTGAATACACTTGGCTGCGAACCATGATGGGGGACTACCAGGACTTCTGGGCAGTCACGCGTGATGCGCTTGCCTACACGCTCAAGACGATTGGGCTGGAGGCAAATCAGGCGCTCTTTGACGAAATCGCCGAGGCTTATAACAATCTCGAGCCATATCCAGACGCGAAAGAAGCCCTGACTTTATTGAGTGGCTATCGGCTGGCGATCCTTTCCAATGGTAATCCGGGAATGCTGAATGCGCTCACGCGCAACAGCGGATTGGACAAGTATCTTGAGGCTTGGATCAGCGTCGATTCAATGAAGGCATTCAAGCCGGATCCTCGCGCCTATGAGCCTGTCAGGAAGGCAATGGGGCTGGAGGTCGATGAAGTGCTTTTCGTGTCGTCGAATGGGTTTGATGTGAGCGGTGCGAAGCGTTTCGGCTTTCGTGTCGCGCGTATCGAGCGGGTGACGCCAGGTGCGCTCAATGAAGAGATCCGTTCGTCGTCCGTTATCGGTCCGAAAACGATTTTCAAGGCGACTCGGATGCAAACGGAAGCTATCGGACATGGCCCGGACTTCGTTGTGTCCTCGCTGCGGCAGCTTCCGGAAGTGTTGTCCGGTCTGACGAAATCGGCAGCGTAGTCCATTTTACGATCAGTTCGCTGAGGAGATGGGTACAAACTGTGGACCAATCCACGCAAACGGAACATGTCACAACTGGCTCGCGGCGTAGAGCAATAGTTAAAGCTGCGATGATCATCATCTCGACGGTCTCAGCGTCTGCCGGAGTTCTGGCTATGGGCGTATTGGCGTCAAAAGCTGAGCTCGCCTTGAGCTTCGTGCCATTTACCACATCCATCGCATTGGTGGCCGGCGCGCCGATGAGTAAGCCCGCGACGACGCGGGCGATTTTGATCGGTCATTTTTCGTCGGCCATCGTGGGCGTTCTGACAGTCAGATTTCTCGGTACTGGAAATGTATCGGGCGCAATTGCGGTCGGCATTGCAGTTGCTGTCATGTTGATGGCCAAAGCATTTCATCCGCCCGCGGCGATTTCTCCGCTCATTATTTGTGAATACGACCTCGGCCCTTACTTCATTGTCATGCCGGTCCTGGTCGGGGCGTGTCTTGTTGTGTTGCTCGCCAGGTGCACTGCAGAGCTGCAGCGTCGTGCCGAAAGCAGTCTCGCCTGATCATAACACTTCTCGGAGGAAGCAAGTGTCACGTGTCAAACATTTGACTGCCCAAGCCTGGTTCATCGGTCACAGTAACAAGACTGGAGGACAGACATGTCACATTCGAAGCTCACAATCATAGGTTCGGGCCCGGCCGGATATACCGCTGCGCTTTATGCTGCGCGTGCCAATCTTAGACCTCGATTGATCACCGGATTCGCCCGCGGAGGTCAGTTGATGACTACGACCGATGTGGACAACTGGCCCGCAGACGTTGATGGCGTTCAGGGTCCAATTCTCATGAAGCGTTTTTATGAGCATGCGGAACGCTTCGGGACGGAGATGGTGACGGATCAGATTACATCCGTCGATCTTTCGTCACGCCCGATCGTCTTGCTAAGCGCGAAAAGCACATACACATGCGATGCGTTGATTATCGCGACGGGGGCCTCTGCGATGTATCTTGGGTTGCCGTCGGAGCAGGCCTATCTGGGTCGTGGTGTTTCGGGATGTGCGACCTGCGACGGCTTCTTTTACAAAGACGAAGCCGTATGTGTCGTGGGCGGTGGGAATACGGCTGTAGAAGAGGCGCTTTATCTTTCGCACATCGCCAAACACGTAACCATCGTTCACCGACGTGAGCAATTCAGGGCGGAAGCGGTCCTGGTCGATCGTCTCCGCGCGCGTGAGCGTGCGGGCCACATCACAATCGTGCGAGACGCCGTGCTCGACGAAGTGGTTGGCACTGAGAATGAAGCTACTGGCGTTAGGATCAGAAATGTCAAAACCGGTGCGAAATCTCAGCTGGACGTCCGTGGCGTGTTCATTGCTATCGGGCATCAACCAAACACCGAAATATTCCGGGGGCAGCTCGATATGACGTCGAGCGGCTATATCGTAACGCGCGCCGGAACGAACGGCGGAGCGACGAGCACGAGCGTTGCTGGCGTATTCGCCGCTGGAGACGTTCAGGATCACGTTTACCGACAGGCAATTACGAGCGCGGGCACAGGATGCATGGCCGCGCTTGACGCGGAAAAATACCTTGCAGCGCTGAGTGCATCTGATTTCGAAGAGACGGTGGCAATCGCTTCGTAACAACCAAAGCAACCAATTCGGCTAATCGCCGATATATCGACCGTAAGGGACGACTCGGAGGACGTAAGTGAACTGAACAACTCAAACAAATAGCTGCGTTTATAAGCTCCAATTAATGAGCAAGCCAAAACCGCAGCGGGAGGAGATAAAATGGACGCCAGAGTGTCAATACGAACGCCTGTTAACGTGTCGGAGTGTCTCAAGCCAATCGATTGGTCAAAGGCCCATCGAAACACGCACTTCCAGCATCTGTTACGGTTCAAGTCGAACAGAATAAGGCCCGCAGTTCTCATCTATTTTCTCACATACGTGACACTGTCATGTTTGGCGGGATTTGCGCCAGGGGTGATGGCGATCAAATTGATCGGCTCATTCTCGGTGGGTTACGCTCTCATCCTTTTCACTTATTTCACGGCATGGGCCGTGGCGTTTTGGTACGTACGTGTCGCCGATGTGGAATTTGATCCGCTCAAGACGCTTGCTATCAAATCCATTGAGATGGAAGGATCTTCGCAATGAGCATGATCACCATTGGTATGTTCGGTGCAGTCATTGTACTGACATTGATCATCACCTACTGGGCGGCGAAGCGAACCCGTACAACAAGTGAGTTCTATGCAGCGGGCCGTAGCCTGACCGCGTCGCAAAATGGTCTCGCCCTGGCCGGAGATTGGTGCAGCGCGGCTGCATTTCTTGGCTTTACCGGTCTGACAGCGTTGTACGGTATGGATGGAGCGTTATACGCCGTTGGACCGCTTGTCGCGTTCTGTACGGCGCTTCTTATGTTCGCTGAGCCCTTGAGAAACGCTGGCAAGTTTACGCTGGGTGACATCGTTCAATGTCGAATGCAAAGCCGTACAGCGCTCGTGACGGCAGCGATCGGGGTTATCGCGGTCAATCTCGCGTATCTTGTGCCCCAGATGGCAGGTGCTGGCGTACTGATCAAGCTGCTTCTGGGTATACCTTACGACGTCGCTGTTGCCTTCGTCGGCGTAGCTATGATCGTCTACGTCGCATTCGGAGGAATGCTCGCTACGACATGGGTTCAGATCATCAAGGCCATTCTGCTCATCTCGGCAGGTGCCGTTGTGCTGTTCCTTTGCCTGAAGGCTGTCGGGTTTAACCCCATCGAGTACTTTAACTTGGCGGAGAGCGAGCGTGGCACCAAATTTCTGCAGGCAGGAAATTATCTGAAGAACCCATTCGACCAAGTTTCCCTCGGGTTGAGCTATATCTGCGGGATAATTGGGCTGCCCCACGTTATGACAAGATTTTACACCGTTCCTGATGCTGGTACGGCGCGTCGATCCGTCATCTGGGTAATGGTGATCGCCGGTACTTTCTTCATCGCTACTGCTATATTTGGTCTAGCGGCAGCGCACTTTATTGGAGCTGACGCTATTCGGGCCGCTGACAAGGGAGGCAATCTGGCATTGCCACTTTTGGCGCAGTATCTCGGAGGGGGTGTAAATACCTTCGGCGGAGACATGATGCTTGGCTTTGTGTCGGCCGTGGCGGTTGCCACGATTCTTGCCACGGTGGCTGGATTAACACTCGCGACGTCCGGGGCGGTAGCTCACGATATATATGTGACTGCCATTAAAGGCGGAAATGTTGAGGAGCGCTATCAAGTGCGGGTCGCTCGAATGTCCGTGCTTCTCGTCGGCATTCTGGCGACGTTCCTGGGCATCGCCGCCCAGGGAGTGAATGTCGCTGTGCTCGTTATTCTAGGATTCTCAATCGCAGCGAGTGCTAACTTCCCGGTCGTGGCGTTGTCATTGTTTTGGCGACGCTTCAATACTGGAGGCGTGATAGGTGCCGTGACGGTTGGCCTTATCAGCTCCATTACGCTTGCCTTGCTTGGCCCAGCGTTCTTGGGGCCAAGCGCCTGGTCTCCCCTGGTCGTCCCGACGATCGTGACAATGCCGCTCGGATTTCTCGGGGCTATCATCGGCTCGCTCATTGTCGGCTCCGATCGAGAAAGCGAGAAGCGTTTTGAGGAGGTGAGTGTTCGCGCCCATACCGGGCTCGGTGCAGAAGTCTGACTTCCAAAATCAGCGACGGTCGATCGTACATCTGTAGGGTCGACCGTTGTATTCTTCTCAAAGTATTTCTATCGATGGCGTTTTTACCGGGCCTATATATCAGAAGGAACGATCTATTCGTTTGTATTGACTGCGCTTTTCCACGCGTAGGGAGCAAGCTCGGGGTTGAGCGAAGGGTGTCCCAGGTTGCTTGTGAAGTTGCAAAGCGTGGCAAGACTAATTCCGAGGATCAATTCGATCACGTCGGACTCGCTGAATCCGGCCGAATAGAAATCACGCAGCTCTTCGTCGGTCACGTTTCCCAGGCTTCTGATCACCGCGCGAGTGAAATTGGCGATCGCGTTTAGCCGTTCATCGGCGACGGGCTTACGATCGCGCAATGCGTCTACAATATGTTCGGCCAGTCCGGCCTTGCGATAAGCCAGGGCGGTATGCCCAGCGACGCATATCCCGCACCCCTGCGCTGCGGCGGCAGTAATCTGTATCGCCTCGCGTTCGCCTATGCTGAAGTTGCCGCGGGCGGTGATCGCCGCAAGCATGTGGTAGGCCTCCAATGCAACGGGGGAATTGGCAAGCAGGCGAAAGAGATTTGGAAGAAAACCATTTTTGCTTACAACGAGCTCGAGACCGGCCTGTGCGGCTTCCGGCGCATCGTCAACGGTTGGAAGTGACAATCGAGACATTGGAATCTCCCCCGGCATGCAAGTGCATGAGCAACCGGCCATCGCTGTTGTAAGCAAATAAAGTTCAGGATCGTAAATGCAGAGAGGTCTAAATAGAGACCTCTGCCGATGTGATCGTATACCGGAACGTTTCTGGGTCCAGACAATCGAGCCGGCCGGCGACTGTTTCCGCTTCAGGGTACATTAGGAACGGAGCTTTGCCGGCTTTTGCGTTTGGCAACATCAGGTCTTCGGCCGTGTTGTAAGCCATACAGTTTGTTTCCCACGCGCCGAAGAGAGCTTGCCTGGCTGCAATCACTCGCGCATCGCCGGCGGCAAGGTTTCCAGGCGGCTCCTCAAGAATGATTTTACGAACATCTGCCGGATCCATAGGCACCCACCCATACCCTGCCAGGTGCACATCAGCGCGGCAGTGCTGCGCCTTGGTAATCGTGGCCGAGTTCGCTCCGATACTCTTGTAGCCGAAAGATGAAGGGGCGACGCGAATTCCGTAGATATCGCGGGCCGGAATTCCCTGCGCCCTGACCAGTCCTACGAATAGGGCATTCAGGTCGGCGCATTTCCCGCCAAGGTTCCCGTTCTTAAGCATCGCCACGATGTCGCCAGTCCCGCAACCGCGCACATTTGCATCGCGGTAGGTTTTATCCACGATCCAATCGTAAATGGCGGCGACTGTTTTGATGTCGGTGCGGGGCTTCACGTTCGCAACGATCTGATCGGAGACCTCTTTCACAATGCCATCGAGGGGAATGTGACTGGTGGATGTCGTGTAAAGTTTTCGGTCGTCCTCGGCGAGCGGGCCCCCGGTGGTGGGGCCCCCCAAATCGACCGCACGATCTCGGGTCCTGATGCGGCTCTTCACTTCGATTGTGCCCTTCGGTTCTGATCCGCTCCATTCGGCATGCATCAGTGTGGCGCCGTATTTGGGGTCGCGCCACAACGTGTGTCGTCCATTCGAGGTCGCGGAATTGTCGACCGTTTTAAGCCAATCCGGCTCATTCATTGAGGGCACCGGAATCCATGCCTGCGCAGGCGACCCGGCTGTATCAATTTCAAGTCGCGTCACGATGTCGAACGTCCGCCACCCCCCCGGCTTTGGGGCGAATACCGCTTGCGCCATCGATCTCGACGGCAATACCGCCGCGGATGCCGTCGCAAGGAGTCCGGTTAAGATGACGTCGCGTCGATTGATGGTCATGTTAAAGCTCCGGAGGTTAGTGTTGGCGAAAAGCGATTATTCGTTCGTCAGGGCGTACAGGAAGCTGGCAATTTCGGGATGGCTCCAATCAAGACTGCCCTCAACCCAGTATTTCGGATTCAGCGATTTATCTAGGATGAAGGTCATAGGCAGTGAGTAGACGCCCCATGCCTTTGCTGTTTCGCGTTCGCGATCAAGCAAGATCGGAAAGCTGACCCGGTTGTTCTCGAAGTAACGTTTCGCCCGCATGTCCAGGTCGGCGACATCAACGGCCAGAATGGAGATGGATTGATCTTTCACCTGCTCGTTTAGTTGTTGAAGAGAAATGATCTCATCGTGACAACTGGCACACCAGGTCGCAAAAAAATGCACGAGTACGATACGATGCCTGTACTGACTGAGATGACCTTGCTCACCTCGCAACTGCTCCAGGCTGAAAAGTGGTTTGGATTCACCGTTCCAGTCTTTCAACCCCATTGAAACTAATGGTGCTGGCAATGGGGGCGGGGTGAGGCTGCTCGCCGCAACGCCGGACAAGCCGGGCATCACCGACATGATCGCCGCGTAGGGAATCGCGACAAGGACGAGATATCTGATGGCTGCCTTGAACGCCGCTGCGAGTATCGTCGGCTGATGCGACAACGAAAGGCCGGACTTTGAAAGCATTGAGCCCCGACACGCGGGAGCAGAATTCAATTTCACGGCCGCATAGAAGCGCCTTCACATCTTGCTGGTCAACAGCAAACTCGTACCCAACGGAATGCGGTGTCGAATAGTTGACAGGTAGCCGATGTCCCGTCGGTGTTATCATCAGAGCGTTCTCAGACATGCCGCCCGAACACGTGGCCCGTGAGGTTCGTGATGCATTTTTCCGTGACATTGTGGGTTGAACGTACGGGTCGTGGATTGTTCTTCCTAAGGGTTATCGCCTTGGGTGAGGATGCGCGATGACCGGGACAGCTGTTCCTCTTCCAAGAAATCGGTTTCCGTCCGTAGGGGAGATCCTGGAATCAGCGAGCGCGGGCACCGCAATCGAACGCTTTGGCAGACAAGCCACTGTTTCCGCGGTGCGTGCTCTCGTTCTCGAGTTCAAGGAGCGGCAAATGACGCCGTGCAGCGCGCTAGAGTTCGGTGAAAAAGCCTTTGCAAAACTTGAAGCCGGGGCGAATCCGCATATGAAGCCGGTCTTCAATCTTACTGGCGTTATCCTTCATACCAATCTGGGCCGGGCCATTCTGGCGGAGGAGGCGATATCCGCAGCAATTAAGGCCATGCGCATGGCGGTTACGCTTGAGTTCGATCTTGGCACCGGAGAGCGGGGTGAACGTGATGATCATCTTCGGGACCTCGTCTGCGAATTGACGGGCGCCGAGGATGCGACCGTGGTGAATAATAACGCAGCCGCGCTTCTGCTTGTGCTGAACGCGATCGCGCGCGGGAAAGAGTCGGTCGTTTCGCGAGGTGAATTGATCGAGATCGGAGGCGCCTTCAGGCTTCCCGAAATCATGAATAAGGCATCCACAAAGCTGAAAGAGGTGGGGACAACAAACCGAACGCATAGCAAAGATTATGTAGCTGCAACTAACCCGCGCACGGCTCTGTTTCTGAAAGTGCATACGTCGAATTATGTGATCAAGGGATTTACGCGTCAGGTATCGACGCACGAGCTGGCAGTAATTGCAAAGCAAGCGGGCCTTCCGCTGGTTTGCGATCTCGGATCAGGCACGCTGATCGATCTTGAGCGTTTTGGTTTGGCGCATGAGACAACCGTCACCGAAACGCTGAAGGCGGGTGCGGACCTCGTGACGTTTTCGGGTGATAAACTTCTTGGCGGTCCGCAAGCCGGGTTCATTGTCGGCAGGCGAAGCCTGATTGAGAAGATCAACCGAAATCCGATGAAGCGGGCGATGCGCATCGATAAAATCCGGATGGCGGCCCTTGAGGCGACTTTGCAGATCTATCGGAATCCGAACCGTATCGTGGGGCAAATCCCCACCTATCGATTTCTCTCGCGGCCCCTCGACAACATCCGTACCGCGGCCGAGCGCGTTACGGCGGCGATATCTCCCGCGCTCCGTCAGCTCTTCAAGATCGAAGTGACCGGGTGCGAGAGCGAAATCGGCTCGGGCTCGCTACCACTGGAAAAGATATCCAGCGCCGGTATTGCTTTCAGAAGCCCGACGAAGCGTGGCGGCAAGCAGCTTCAACGGCTGGCAGCCGCGCTGCGAAACCTTCCAGTGCCTGTGGTCGGCAGAATCTGCAGTAATGCGCTCGTTCTGGACATGCGATGCTTGGAAGATGAAGCCGGGTTTATTTCTAACTTCAGCCACGTCGATCTGACGGGTCTGGAATCATGAGACAAATCTCGTCACGCTGCAGCTCAGGAAAAACTTTACGCGGTAGCTGTGCTCGGGCGCCTGCGTCTCCCGGATACCGTCGATGATTATCGGGACGGCAGGTCATGTCGATCATGGCAAGACTGCGCTGGTACAGGCTTTGACGGGTGTCGATACGGACCGTCTCAAAGCGGAGAAAGAGCGGGGGATATCGATCGATCTGGGTTTTGCGTATCTGCCCGAGCAGGAGGCGGGCACGATCGGCTTTGTTGACGTGCCGGGTCACGAGCGTTTCATCCACAATATGCTCGCTGGAGTATTGGGTGTCGATTACATCGTTTTCGTGGTCGCAGCTAATGAGGGCATCAAGCCGCAGACCGAGGAACACCTTGCGATTCTCGATCTGCTCGGTGTGTCGCGAGGCCTTGTCGCGCTGACGAAATCAGATCTAGCCAGTACCGCGCAGCGCGAGTCGGTGGCGATGGAGATACGCCAGCGGTTGGCAGACACGACGCTGTCGTCGATACCAATTATTCCTGTGTCCAGCATCACCGGCGAAGGCCTGGATTTAATTCGGCACGAACTCGCAAATGCAGCGCGGAAAGTCGAGAAAGCGGCGCCCGTGGGACGCTTCCGGTTGGCGGTGGACCGCTGCTTCACGCTTGCTGGAATAGGTACCGTCGTCACGGGCACGGCGCTGTCCGGTAGCGTCTCGGTGGGTGACCACGTGGTCGTGAGCCCGTCAGGAATCACGGCACAGGTGCGCTCGATTCATGCGCAAAATCGCAAGGTTGCCACGGGACAGGCGGGCGACCGCCTTGCATTGAATCTGACAGGTGGCAGCGTCACCAAAGATGCAATTACGCGAGGCGACATCGTCGTGGATGCCCAGCTTCACGCTCCGACCAGTCGCATCGACGCTCATCTTCGTCTGGCTGCGGGCGAAAAGAAGCCGGTGTCTCAGTGGATGCCAGTCAAGTTTCACCACGCCGCCACCGAAATGAATGCGCGCATTGTCCTGCTTTCAGATCCGCCACCGGCGGCGGGTCGTGACGGCTTTGTCCAACTGGTTCTAGATCGACCTGTTGCTGCAACGGTGGGCGATCGGTTCATTATCCGCGACATTTCGGGACGGCGGACACTGGGAGGCGGGCACCTTGTCGATCTCCGTGCGCCTGCACGCCGACGCCGGACATCGCTGCGTATGGAGCAACTCCATCACCACGGCGCCGTCTCGACGCAAAAGGCTATGGCCGGGCTTCTTGAGGTTGCTCCTTATTATGTCGACCTCACTGCGTTTGGACGAGATCGCGCATTGTCCGATTCCGAGATCGATACGCTCACCAACAACCTGTCGCTCGTGTTGCTGGCGACGCGCGAGCAGGTGTTTGTCTTGTCCCGGCCGAGAGCGGCTGAGTTAGAGACAGTGTTGCTTGGGACGCTCGAAAAGTTCCACCGTGAAAATCCTGACCTGATGGGAATTGGCTTCGAACAGCTCCGGCTGAAAGTTCAGCCTCGTCTGTTGGCTGCAACTTTCGGCGAGTTCCTAAAACGATCGATTCAATCGGGCTTGGTCGTGCTTGAAGGCGCCTGGGTCCGACTTGCATCTCACACATTGCGGTTGACTGCCCCGGACGACAAGAATTGGCGACGGATATTGCCGCTGCTGAGCGAGAGCCAGAGGTTTCGTCCTCCGAAGATCCGTGAGCTCGGCGATCTGCTTGCGCTGACCGAAACCGACGTTCGGCGTCTTTTGAAGACGCTTGCAAAAATGGGCAAGGTGCAGGAAGTCTCACACGATCATTTCTTCACACGTGCTGCTTTGGCGGAAATACTTGAAATCATCATTGATGTTGCCGGGGCTGATGGGGGCCGCATCGCCACGGCGACCGTGCGCGACCGTCTAGACAACGGGCGTAAAATATCAATCGAGCTTCTGGAATTCTTCGATCGTCATGGCGTGACAATTCGTCGTGGAGATTTTCGTGTCCTGAACAGGCAACGGCTCGATCATTTTAGGATCAACATTCCGACGCGTGCCGGTGCTGCTTAGTCGAGAGGATGCTAGTTTGGAAGAGAATCGTCTCTGGTGGGACGTCCGGACTTCAAATCCGGGAAGGGCTGTCAGACGGTCCTTGGTGGGTTCGACTCCCGCTCTCTTCCGCCACTCGCCGTCGTGTAGACTCTTGATGCGGCGTGTTTCGAACATGGCGACCGCACAGCATAACACTCGACGTCGAAATTACATCGAAATCAAGATGCGACACAAATGCCTTCGCCTTCATTCACAGAACCTATCAAGCTGGCGGAAAGATACCCCGCTGATTTGATTTCATCTAGCAAAGCTTCTGCCCGATCTGCAGGCGTAGAGATCAAAAGCCCGCCAGATGTCTGTGGGTCAGTTAGAACGTGTCTTTGCCATTCTGGCAAATCGGAGGGTAGCCTGACTTGATGTTCGACGCTGGACCAGTTGCGGTGCGAAGCGCCGGTGACGAAGCCTTGCTGAGCTAGTAGGCTAGCCTGAGAGAGAAGCGGCACTTGCGACATTTTGATCGCGATTTGCCTGTTAGAACCTTTCGCCATTTCGAGAGCATGTCCGAGCAGCCCGAATCCTGTAACGTCGGTCATAGCGTGGATGGTGTCGTCCTTGCCGAGTTTCGCGCCGATGTCATTGAGCTGAGTGGTAGAAGCGATCATCTCGGCATAGTCCTCGCCGTTAAGCTGTGATTTTTTTAGAGCGGCCGAGTAAAGGCCTACGCCGAGCGCCTTGGTGAGGATGAGGGCATCGCCTGTCCGCGCGGTGTTATTCGCTTTGATCTGGTTGGGACGGCAAGTGCCGATGACAGCTAAACCGTAAATTGGCTCTGGGGCATCGATCGAATGGCCGCCAGCCACGGGGATTCCAGCTTGGGCACAGACCGAAGCGCCACCTCTGAGGATATCGCGAACGACGCTTACGGGAAGCTTTTCGAGTGGGATCCCTAGGATCGCGAGTGCCATCACGGGCTTCGCGCCCATGGCGTAAATGTCTGAGATGGCGTTGGTCGCTGCGATCCGACCGAAATCGAGCGGATCGTCGACGATGGGCATGAAAAAGTCCGTGGTGGCAACGATGCATGTGTGCTCGTCAATTTGCCAGACCGCCGCATCGTCGCTGGCTTCATTGCCCACGAGAAGCTGGGTGAATGGCTGAGCCAACGGTGTGTGGGAGAGCAGTTGTTGCAAGACGGATGGCGCAAGCTTGCATCCGCACCCCCCACCATGAGCCAGGCTGGTAAGTGTCACCAGCGGTTTGGCGGCGACTTCGTTTGAGGTTTCTGTCAGCGGGTGCCGAGCGGGACTGAGAAGTGATGCCATATGCCTGACGCTGATAAGCTGCGATGCGCAATTATGGACCGCACTTGGGCGCTCCAGTTGTCAAGAATTAGATAGCGTCTGAGAGGGCCGCCGGGATAAGCGGCCAACATTCCTTATTTTGGGGCGAATTGACCTCTTGGTTCGTTCATGCCGCAAACAGCCGACGGATTATCAGGCGTCATGAAAATTGCGATAGCCAAGGAAGTCGATGCGGCCGAGCCGCGTGTTGCGGCGACGCCGGACACGGTGAAGAAGTTCAAGGCGCTGGGGATCGATATTGCGATCGAGCCGGGCGCGGGCATCAAGTCGGGTTTGCTGGATGCGGACTATGAGGCCGCGGGCGCTGTGGTCAGCACTGAGGCCGTCAAGGACGCCGACATCGTCATCAAGGTGAAGCGCCCGGAAGTCTCGGAAGCTGCGAAGTACAAGAAGGGCGCTCTGGTCATCGCGATCATGGACCCCTACGGCAACGAAGCCGCGCTGAAGGCGCTGGCCGATGCCGGCGTCTCGGCCTTCGCGATGGAACTGATGCCGCGCATCACCCGCGCGCAGGTGATGGACGTGCTGTCCTCGCAGGCCAACCTCGCTGGCTACCGCGCCGTGATCGAATCCGCCGAAGCCTTCGGCCGCGCCTTCCCGATGATGATGACGGCGGCCGGCACTGTGCCCGCTGCGAAGGTGTTCGTGATGGGCGTCGGCGTCGCTGGCCTTCAGGCGATCGCGACTGCGCGCCGTCTCGGTGCGGTGGTCACCGCGACCGACGTGCGTCCCGCGACAAAAGAGCAGGTCGAAAGTCTCGGTGCGAAGTTCCTCGCCGTTGAAGACGAGGAATTCAAGAACGCGCAAACGGCCGGCGGCTACGCCAAGGAAATGTCGAAAGAGTATCAGGCCAAGCAGGCCGCGCTCACGGCAGAGCACATCAAGAAGCAGGACATCGTCATCACCACGGCGCTGATCCCGGGCCGTCCGGCGCCGAAGCTCGTCACCGCCGACATGGTCAAGTCGATGAAGCCGGGCTCCGTGTTAGTCGATCTCGCGGTCGAGCGTGGCGGCAACGTCGAGGGTGCGAAGGCAAATGAAGTGGCCGATGTCGGCGGCGTGAAGATCGTCGGCTACACTAATCTTGCAGGCAAGGTGCCTGCGTCGGCGTCGAGTCTCTACGCGCGCAATCTCTATTCATTCATCGAGACGCTGTACGACAAGGCCGCCAAGTCGCTCGCCGTGAAGTGGGACGACGATCTCGTGAAGGCGACTGCGCTCACGAAGGACGGCGCTGTCATTCATCCGAATTTTCAGCCGAAAGCATAAGGAGAGCCGACATGCATGGAATTGAGGCTGTCGACCCGTTTGTGTTCCGGTTGTCGATTTTCGTTCTCGCCGTTTTCGTGGGTTATTTCGTGGTGTGGTCTGTGACGCCCGCGCTGCATACGCCGCTGATGTCGGTGACCAACGCGATTTCGTCGGTCATCGTGGTCGGCGCGCTGCTGGCGACCGGTGTTGCGCAGGTCGGCAATGACGACGGCCCGTTGTGGGCGCGTGCGTTCGGCTTCGTCGCGCTGATTTTTGCGTGCATCAACATATTTGGCGGCTTCCTTGTCACCCAGCGCATGCTGGCGATGTACAAGAAAAAGCAGAAGTGACGGGGCAGGGAACATGAACGCGAATCTCGCAGCGCTGCTCTATCTCGTCGCTGGCGTCCTCTTCATCCTGTCCTTGCGCGGTCTGTCGAGCCCGGCGTCGTCTCGCCAGGGCAACTTCTTCGGCATGATCGGCATGGCCATCGCCATCGCCACCACGCTTGCGGCGCATCCGCCGACGAGCTCGACCGGCTGGATCCTCGTGATCCTCGGCATCGCCATCGGCGGCGGCATCGGTGCAGTGATTGCCCGCCGCGTGCCGATGACCTCGATGCCGGAACTGGTCGCGGCCTTCCACTCGCTGGTCGGTATGGCCGCGGTGCTGGTCGCAGCTGGCGCGTTCTACGCGCCCGCCGCGTTCGACATCGGCGCCCGTGGCAGCATCCATGCCTCGAGCCTGATCGAAATGTCGCTCGGTGTCGCCATCGGCGCGCTGACCTTCACCGGCTCGGTGATCGCGTTCCTGAAGCTGTCGGGGCGCATGAGCGGCGCGCCGATCATTCTCCCGGCACGCCACATCATCAACATCGTGCTGGCGCTGGCGCTGATCTTCTTCATCTACGGTCTGGTGGTTTCGCAGAGCTCGTTCGATTTCTGGATGATCACTATCATCGCGCTGGTGCTCGGCGCACTGCTGATCATCCCGATCGGCGGCGCGGACATGCCGGTCGTGATCTCGATGCTCAACTCGTATTCGGGCTGGGCGGCGGCAGGCATCGGCTTCACGCTCGGCAACTCGGCGCTGATCATTACCGGCGCGCTGGTCGGCTCGTCCGGTGCGATTCTGTCCTACATCATGTGCCACGCGATGAACCGTTCCTTCATCTCGGTCATTCTCGGCGGCTTCGGCGGCGACAGCGGCGGTCCGGCCGCGGCGGGCACCGGCGAGGTCAAGCCGGTCAAGCTCGGTTCGGCGGACGACGCGGCCTTCATCATGAAGAACGCGCAGAAGGTTATCATCGTGCCGGGTTACGGTATGGCGGTGGCGCAGGCGCAGCATGCCCTTCGCGAAATGGCCGACACGCTGAAGAAAGAAGGCGTCGAGGTGAAGTACGCCATTCATCCGGTCGCGGGCCGCATGCCGGGCCACATGAACGTGCTGCTGGCCGAAGCCAACGTGCCTTACGACGAGGTGTTCGAGCTCGAGGACATCAACTCGGAATTCGCGCAGGCCGACGTCGCCTTCGTGATCGGCGCCAATGACGTGACCAACCCGGCGGCGGAAGAAGATCCGAAGTCGCCGATCTATGGCATGCCGGTGCTGCAGGTCTGGAAGGCCGGCACCGTGATGTTCATCAAGCGCTCGCTGGCTTCCGGTTACGCCGGCGTCGACAACCCGTTGTTCTATCGTGACAACACGATGATGCTGCTGGGCGACGCCAAGAAGATGACCGAGAACATCGTCAAGGCGATGTAAGGAAAAGGAGTGACCAAGCAAGGCACGTTTGACGTGTCAACTAATTGGCACTGGCGCCGTTCATCCAGCGATATAATCGCAAATACGGCGGAGCGTGATGGATACTAAGGGGTTTAACACCGGAAATCGGCGAAGACCCTCTCGCGGACCGGCGGCTGGGACGAGGCAGAGTAAACAATAGTCTCGAGATCGGGGAGAGAGCGAAGCAATGGCTCATTCACAGGACGCAGCCCGCAAAGTTGATTTCGGACAGCAGGCAAAAGCCGAAGTCCGGAAAATTCTCGACGCGGTGAAGGCGGACAAGCGCAACAGTCTTACGGCGCCGGAAGGCAAGCTGGTCTGCGACGCTTACGCAATTCCGGTTCCCAAGGAAGGCGTAGCCAAGTCCGCCGCCGATGCTGCGAAGCTCGCGACCGGCATGGGCTTCCCGGTGGTGATGAAGATCGTTTCCCCTGATATCCTCCACAAGACCGAAGCCGGTGGTGTGATCGTCGGCGTGAAAACGACCGCTGAGGCTGAAAAGGCCTATGAGACCATTCTGGCGAACGCCAAGAAATACAAGGCAGATGCCAAGATCGAAGGCATTCAGGTTCAGCAGATGCTGCTGGGCGGCACCGAAGTCATTATCGGCTCAATCACCGACGGCTCGTTCGGCAAGCTCGTCGCATTCGGCCTCGGCGGCGTCCTCGTCGAAGTGCTGAAAGACGTCACCTTCCGCCTCGCGCCCGCCACCAATGCCGATGCACTGTCGATGCTCGACGGCATTCAGGCCCATGAAATGCTGGAAGGCGTGCGCGGTGGCGATCCGGTCAACCGGGAAGCTCTCGCAACGATCATCGTCAACGTCTCGCAGCTCGTCAGCGACTTCCCTGAAATCGTCGAACTCGATCTCAATCCCGTCTTCGCGACGAAGAAAGACGCGATTGCCGCCGACGTGCGCATCGTCGTCGATTTCGACTACAAGCCGCGCCCTGCGCCGCGCTCGAACGAAGAAATCGTGACTGCGATGAATCGCATCATGATGCCCAAGGCCGTCGCCGTGATCGGCGCTTCGGCTGAGGCCGGCAAGATCGGCAACTCGGTGATGAAGAACCTCATCAACGGCGGTTACAAGGGCGAGATTTACCCTATCCATCCGAAGGCGGATGAGATCATGGGCCTCAAGGCCTACAAGAGCGTCAAGGATGTTCCTGGCGTCATCGACACCGCCGTGTTCGCGATCCCTGCAAAACTCGTCGCCGCTGCGCTCACTGAATGCGGCGAGAAGAAAATCCCAGGCGCTGTCTTGATCCCGTCGGGTTTCGCCGAAGCGAACGAGCCTGCGTTGCAGGAAGAAATCGTCGAGATCGGAAAGAAGTATAATGTACGCCTGATGGGGCCGAATATTTACGGCTTCTATTATACGCCCGCCAATCTCTGCGCGACCTTCTGCACCGCCTATGACGTCAAGGGTTCAGCGGCGTTGTCGTCACAGTCCGGCGGCATCGGCATGGCCATCATCGGCTTCTCGCGTTCCGCCAAGATGGGCGTGTCGGCGATTGTCGGCCTCGGCAACAAGTCGGACATCGACGAGGACGATTTGCTCGCCTTCTTCGAGCAGGATCCGAACACCACGATCATTGCACAACACTGCGAAGATCTGAAAGACGGCCGCGCCTTCGCGGAAGCCGCCAAACGCGTCTCCAAGAAGAAGCCGGTCGTCGTTCTGAAGGCAGGCCGCACGTCGGCAGGCGCGAAGGCAGCCTCGTCGCATACCGGCGCGCTCGCCGGCAACGACAAGATCTACGAGGATGTGCTGAAGCAGTCCGGCGTCATCCGCGCCCGCTCGCTGCGCCAGCTTCTCGAGTTCGCGCGCGGCATTCCTGTGCTTCCGACCCCGAAGGGTGAGAACGTCCTCATTATTACAGGTGCGGGCGGCTCCGGCGTGCTTTTGTCGGACGCTGTTGTCGACAACGGCCTGTCGCTGATGGCGATGCCACCGGATCTCGATGCGGCATTCCGCAAGTTCATTCCGCCGTTCGGCGCGGCCGGTAACCCGGTTGACATCACCGGCGGCGAGCCGCCGATCACGTACGTGAACACAGTGAAACTCGGCCTGTCAGACGATCGCATTCACTCGCTGATCCTCGGCTACTGGCACACCATCGTCACGCCGCCGATGGTGTTCGCCAAAAACATGGTCGAGGTGAAGAAGGAAATGGAAGCGAAGGGCATCAGCAAGCCGATGGTCGCTTCGCTTGCGGGCGACGTCGAAGTCGAGGAAGCTGCTGAATATCTTTATCAGAACGGCATCCCGGCTTACGCTTATTCGACCGAACTCCCGGTCGAAGTGCTCGGTGCAAAATATAAGTGGGCACGCGGCGCGGGTCTCTTAAAAAGCTAAGTGGGATTTTGGCACTTTTGAGATGCCTGGGCGACACGGGACATAATGTGTTGCGGCTAGGGAATAGGAGACGATCCTAATGGAACAACGTTCAGTACTGGCGAAATTCCCTCAAGTGGATCACGGCCAAGCTTCCGGTGAACTTGCAGCGGTATACGAAGACATTCACAATACGTTGCGTGTGCCTTGGGTGGCATTTGGCATTCGTGTGATGTCTCAGTTTCCGCACTACGTCCCTAGCGCATGGGCCGCATTAAAGCCGAATATTTCGACACGTTATGCGGAAGACGGCGCCGATCTTGTTCGTCTTAATTCCATCGTGCCTGGTCCTGTAATGCCGAATCCCACGCCAAAGCTGATTAAGCTAGGCTGGAAGGAGCCGGAAATTGCCAAGCTGAAGGGAGCGCTTGACCTACTCAACTATGGCAATCCGAAGTACTTGATCTTGATTACGGCATTAAATGAAGCGTGGCATGAACGCGATGCGGGTGGCCGAAATCAAAAGGTTCTAGGTGGCCGCGATGCTGAATCAATTCCTTACGGATTGCCTGAGGGCGTCGAAAAATTCCATCTGATAGATCCAGATGAGGCTCCTGTGCAGACGCAAACGGTGCTCCGTGATATTCGCGACGCCTCATTGCATCATGGTCCTGCGAGCGACTATCGTGTTCTCGGAGTTTGGCCGGACTACCTCGAAATAGCGTTCAAGGAATCGCTGGCTCCTGTCGCACTTACTGCGGAGTATGACGAGACTGCACGGCGCATTCGTAAAATTGCGCGAGAGCACGTCAAGGGTTTCGACAGGCCGGCTGGTGTTGCGTGGCGTAATATGACTGACAAACTCTCGCCGGAACAGATTGCGGGGCTGACCGGTCTACTGTTCATGTACAATCGATTCATTGCCGACATAACTATCGCAATCATTCGTTTGAAGCAGGCCTTTGACGGGCCCGTCGATGCGACAGCAAACAAATTCACAAACTAATCTCCACGATAGCACAATCGAAAATCCGAAAGACCCTGGCGGATAGGGACAATGGTTTTTGGCAGTGCTGCTCTACCACGGGGCGTGCAGAAGGGGCGTCATTTCATAAAGACTTGGGCGAGCCTGCCTTTGGCCGACTGCAGAAAGCGCGCCATGAATGCTCCGTTTTGAAGCGTTTAGAGATCATTTCTATGTAAAGGAATGCGAGATCGGCGTGGCGCCGTTGGTCATGCTCGTTGATCGATGATCAGCCCGGGAAGGTCTGCCAGAGTAGATACACGATAATCCGGCTCCAGCCCGAACTCATCCATCTGCATGCGGACAGCCCTGAACATCGACAGCGGTCGGATCAGATCACGCCCCCGAAACTCATTTGCCAATGCTTGTGGAGTCACGCGCTCAATCCATGCCACGTTCAGACCGAATGCTTTTGCGCCGCAAGCATCAAACGGATTCGATGAGACAAACAGCACTTCGTGTGGTTTTACATCGAGTTTTTGCTCGATGAGGGCATAAGTTTTAGGGCTTGGCTTGAAGATTTTGGTCTGGTCGATGCTAATCGTGGCGTCAAGGATTTTGTCCAGGCCGGTATTGCGCACGAGCGCGTTAAGCATCTCTGAGCTGCCGTTGGAGAGGATTGCAAGCTTGTGGTCCTTTAATCCCGCAAGCGCTTGTTTAGCGTCTGGGTAAAGATTGAGATGGACGTATTTGTCCATAATGCGCTCAAAAACTGCCGCGTCAAATGTTAGGCCGAGTGCTCGAAGTGAGAAGGTGAGTGAATCGCGTGTGATCACGGAAAAATCCTCATATCTTCCCATAAGCGACCGAAGCCAAGTGTATTCGAGTTGCTTCATGCGCCAGAGTTGCGTGATAATTTCTCCGTAGCCGGGAAAGGCCTCGTCAGTGACCGTTGCAACAGACTGCACGTCGTAGAGCGTGCCGTAAGCGTCAAATACGAGAGCCTTGATTGTCATCGTTAAACTTCCGTTGTCTTGAAGAGAGTGATTTAGGCAAGCCCAATTGCGTCACCGCGGCCTCGGAAAGCCGCGGTGCTGCTCAGATGGATAACTTACTTGAGGGAGATGCCCGTGTGTACCTGAAGTGAGAAATCGTCGAAGCGCTTCTCGTTTTCCAAATCCCGTCCGTACAGCAGGGTTCCGAGATATGCACCTAGGAAGCCGAGCGGTAGCGATACGACGGTGGGGTTCACCAGAGGCCACAATGCATCAGCTCCGCGCATAGCCGGTCCGATCATTGCAAGTACAACCGATGAGATGAGGCCGACGATCATCCCCCCGACGACGCCACCTGTATTGAAGCGCCGCCAGAACAAAGAAAGGATCAGGACCGGAAAATTGGCGCTGGCCGCGACGCAGATTGCAAGGATAACCAGTACTGCAACATTGACGCCTTGCGCGAGGATACCGAGCGCAATGGCGAGCAAACCGATGGCGATCGTGGTGAAACGCGCGATCCTGACCTCTTTGTTGTTGTCGACCTTACCTTGTTTGAGCCAGTTGACATAAAAGTCATGCGCAATGGCACCGGAAGTCGAGAGTGTTAAGCCGGAGACGACAGCTAGGATGGTGGCGACCGCGACCGCAGCGACGAAACCGAGCATTAGGTCACCACCGAAAGTGCCTTTTCCGCCACCAAGATACTGTGCGAGCAGCGGCAGTGTCAGGTTGCCGCCCTTGTCCGCGGCGCGAATGACGTCTTGACCGACGAAGTTTGCAGCGGCGAGGCCAAACAAGGTCGTGCCGGCAAAGAAAATGCCTGCAAGAAACATTACCCACACCACGGATCGCCGTGCCGTCTTCGCGTCAGGCACGGTGTAGAATCGTGTCATAACGTGGGGCAACCCGGCGAGGCCGAGAATATAGCCGAGCCCGAGCGATATCTGATCGAAGGGGTTTTTTAGGTAGTTCCCGGGAAGCATATACTGCGCGCCGTAGCGCTTCTCAGCGTCATCGAACAGTGTCAATGGATTGAAGCCCACCAGTCGTAAAGCCATTACCATAATGACGGCACCGGCCGCGAGCATCAAGACAGCTTTTACGATTTGCACCCAAGTAGTCGCGAGCATACCGCCGAACGTGACGTACACGATCATGGCGGCACCTACGAAGATCACTGCCCAGTCATACGAGACGCCGGTCAAGAGCCGGACCAAAACGCCTGCGCCGGCCATCTGAGGCATCAAATATGCGAAGTTGACGACAACTGTGCCCGCGATCGCGGCAAGCAATGAGGTCCGTGTCTGCATACGGCTCCGAATGACGTCGCCCAGCGTGTACTTGCCGGTGTTACGAAGCGGCTCTGCGATCAGAAATAGGACGGTGCAGAAAGCAACCAGTGGCCCAAGCGCGTAGAACGCACCGTCCATGCCATAAAGTGCTGTTAATCCAGTGAAGCCAAGAAATGCGGCGGCGCTGCACCAGTCGCCTGCTAATGCGAAGCCGTTTTGCGAAGCGGTTAATTGGCTATCAGCGGCATAGAATTCACTGGTCGTTTTTGTACGCTTGGCAGCCCAATATGTAATTCCGAGCGTGATGGCGAGAATAACAGCAAAAATAGCGAGCGTCGTATTCATGCCGCTTCTCCCGAAGCGATGAGAGCGGTCGCAGCCTCGTGGGCTAGCGGATCGAATACATCGTTGGCCACGCGTACGTATACGATGGCGAGTCCCCAAGACAGAAGATAGTTAAACGTGATCAGCGCGAAGCCGAGATTAAAGCCACCGGCAATCTTAGTTCCGAGGAGGTCTTTTGCGAAGCCGGCAAGCACGGTTAGCCCGATGTACCCGACCACGAAGATGATTGTCATCGGTACGAGGTATTTGAGTTTCGCTGCGATCAATGCCCTTATCGAAGCGTGCGCCGCCTCGAGCGTTTTCGTGTCCCTAGTCATAGTCTCCCCCAGTTGATGAGCTTTGATTGCCGTTTCTTGAAAGTTTCGGTGTTCTTTGAAGACATGAGCCTGTTTTACGGGTGTGCTGCCGCATTAGCCGCAACGCCGTGTTTGAAGGCTCTCTTAGAGTTTGATGATAGCGATGCCGCCGCAGGGCGCGATGAATCGCGCGCGTCCCGTGAGCCCGCTTCCTCCAAAAATCTTGCTCTCGCTTGGTTGCGAGTTTGAGCCGCTATTGCGACTGGGCAATATCGACTAGGCCACCTTTACCGAGAGGCGGTAAAGTGGCAAAATGAATTAAAGCGATGTCATAAATCGTATTTTCTAATACTGAGGAAGCAGATGAATTTCGACCTCGACTGCCTACGCACATTCTTGCTGGTGGCGGACAATATGAGCTTCTCGCGCGCCGCCGATCACGTCGGGCGCTCGCAATCGACCGTTAGTCAGCAAATCAATAAGCTGGAACAACAGGTTGGGAAAAGCCTACTCGAGCGGCGCAAGGGCCGTGTGATCGAGCTGACCTCGGAAGGCGGTAAGCTCCTACAATATGCGCGGCGAATTCTTCAGTTAAACGACGAGGCGTATGCTTCAATGTCGGACGATCTCTTGACCGGTTTCGTCCGCCTTGGTGTGCCGCTTGATTTTTTCGGGCGGGATTTCACAAGCTGGCTGACAGGATTCAAGGCATTGCATCCGATGGTCGGTCTGGAGATTGAGGCGAACCAGTCAGAGAATCTGCTTAAGCGCAGTGCTCGCGGTGAATTCGATCTTGCCTTTTTTAAGCAGGATACCGGCGCGAAGCACGGCACAGTCACGCTGCGGGAGCAGCTCGTTTGGGTAAGCGGTTCGAATTATACGCCGGATTCAAGGGATTCCGTGCCCTTGATTGTGTTTCCCGAAGGATGTGCCTATCGAAGACACGCCATCGCTGCTCTTGAACGGCAGAAGCTGCGATGGCACCTCAGCTTCGTCAGTCCTAGCTTCGAGTGTTTGAGGTCTGCAGCTATCGATGGTTTGGGGGTCACTGTACTTGCCCGAGCTCTCGTGGCTCAGCCGCTTCGCGTCATCAGCCATGGCTTACGTTTGCCCGATCTTCCGATCGTTGAGCTCGTGTATGCGTATGGCAAGCGCAGCAATTCTCGCCTTGTTTCGGAACTAGCAAACTATTTAACCGACAGCCTCTCCAACGCTAGAGCTACACCGCCTACGCGCATGACAGCAATTTAGCACTGATCTGAATGGGATCGCGTGGCACTTGTCGGGTGTCCTTTGCGCAAGATCCGACGCCGGAAAGTTCTTTCCTGCGTTCTCGTTATCCGACTTTAGAACACGTCATCGGCGCATTGACGTAACAAGAACTGGTCTCGGCAAAACTTACCTGTCACGTCGAGGTCGGCAATTTCTGCACGGATATTTTTTCCGCAGGTTGCTGCAAACTTTCCTAGGCGAGTAGGTCTGGCATAGCGCTTGCTTTGCAATTTGTCGCGGAGGTGCATTTATGACGATTATGGCGACTAGTGCTGCGCTATCGCTCAATCCTGTTCCGCAATCAATGTCGTTAGCAGCTAAGATTCAACAGGAAACGCCAGAGCAAGCGTTCCTGAAGTATGCAGAAATGACGCCAGCCGAGCGGTTATTTGCTTCGATGCTTGGACAGCTCGGCATAACACAAGATCAATTCAAGTCGATGAGTCCTGCCGATCAGCAGAAAGTGGTGCAAAGGATTCAGGATCAGGCTCAGAAAGACAGAAACAAGACCGGGCTTGTTTTGGACAAATCGATTTAATCACTGCGTGGATCCGCGAGATAAAATTATTCCCACTACCATCGCTCTGCTGCGAAACGTGCAGCAAGCGTGTCGATAAAGAGACGCGTTCGAATTGGTAGTGCTGGCGTCGGCACCCAAACCGCCTGGACCGCAACGGGGGGAGGTTCATAGTCGGTCAACAGCAGTTCAATTCTGCCTTCATCCAATAGACGGCGCACTTGCCAGAACGACGCGAGGCCTAAGCCAAGCCCAGCCGCCACTGCCTCGTTACAGGCCGCGGCGTCATTGGAGTGGAATGACCCTGAGACAGATACCCGCTCCACCTGCCCATTGATGGTCAGTGGCCAGACGTCTCCTTCTGGTCCGAGTGCTTGAATGACACAAGAGTGCTGCTTTAAATCATACGGAGTTCGAGGTCGACCGCGCGCAGCGAGGTAGGCAGGGGCCGCAAAAACGACGCGTCGTAGCCGCGCGAGCGGGCGAATTCGCAGACTCGAGGAGGGCAGGTGTCCTATTCGAATGGCAATATCCAATCGATCGTTCACTAGATCCGCAAATCCGTCGCCGAGTACCAAATCTATTTCGACGCCTGGCCAACGCTGCATAAACGAAGCGGCAATTGGAACGACATAATGCGGCGCAAACAGGACTGATGCGCCTACACGCAACCGGCCCGCGGTCGCTTCGCCGTGCTGCTCTGCTTCGGCTCGCGCAAGATCAATATCCGCGAGCGCCGCCTTTAGCTTTGCATGAAAGACAAGCCCTGCGGGGGTTGGCTGCGATCGCCTCGTCGTTCGTCGGACTAGTTGCACGCCGAGATCGCTCTCCAACAACGCCAAAGAACGGCTCACTGCCTGCAACGAACGACCCAACGAGCGTGCGGCAGCCGTGAGGCTCCCCTTATCTACGACGGCGATGAACGCGCTGTAATCAGTCACATCGACCATTATTCTACCGAAATATGAGAGAGTGTGTCTAATAAATAGCCGATTGTCACAGCCAATGAAATACTTCATTCGATCAACCCTTAGCGAGACCTCAGGTCTGAGCGGGGATCGAAATGGAACAGCCTGTTGCCCCCGGTGTGGACATTGCACCGACGATAACACCCGCTCTGACGGTGGTACTTGCAGCTGCTGTCGGGGTAATCGTATTTCCGCTATTTGCGCCGCAACCGCTCGTCGGGTTAATCGGGCCGTCGCTTGGATTGCCGCCGGACGCCGCGGGCTTGGTCGCAACGTTGACGCTTTTCGGTTATGCGACCGGTCTTATCCTACTAGTGCCGCTTACCGATCTGACGGAGAACCGGCGGGTCGTCTTGCTCACCCTCGTAGGGGGCGTTGTCGCCTTGAGCGCAGCCGCTGCTGCACCGTCAGCGTTGCTATTTCTAATAGCCGCATTCGGTATCGGCGCCTGTGCGTCCGCGATTCAAATGATTGTGCCGATAGCCGCTGCTTTAGCGCCAGAGGCAATTCGCGGCCGCGTTATTGGCAACATCATGAGCGGGCTGACGATAGGTATATTGTTGACGCGCCCGATCGCGAGCCTTTTGGCTGAAACACTCGGATGGCGCGGCGTCTACGCGTTCGCCGCTATAGCAGTCGCGGCAACTGGGCTAAGCCTTCATCGAGCACTTCCTCAACGGCGTCCGCTTCTTCGCTCGAGCTACGGCGAGATCGTCAAATCTCTTTGGCGACTCCTGATAGAGGAGCGAATTCTGCGTATGCGTGCCATGTTGCAAGGACTGTGCATGGGTGCGTTCGGCCTCTTTTGGACCGCGATTGCTCTGCGTCTTTCAACTCCCCCGTTCAGCCTTGGCGCCAAAGGCGTTGCTCTTTTCGCCTTGGCGGGCGTCGCCGGCGCGATTATCTCACCCATTGCTGGTAGGGCAGGCGATCGCGGTCAGACTCGCCCCGCCACTCTCATTTCGCATTTGGCGATTGTTGGGGGATTTGTATTAGCGGGCATTGCTGGTGCGGGGTGGTTGGGGGTGGATCCGGCTGCGCGGCCAACTTTGTCCCTCGGGTTGTTGGCTATGGCTGCGGTGGTGCTCGATGCTGGTGTCTTTGCCGATCAAACTCTCGGTCGCCGCGCTGTCAATATTTTGAATCCCGCGGCCCGTGGACGTCTTAATGGGCTGTATACGGGTCTGTTCTTTGTTGGAAGCGCCGCTGGCTCGGGAATGACAGGGATTGCGTGGACGTATGGCGGTTGGACTGGCGTATGCCTCCTCGGCATTTCCTTTGGCGCGACGGCCTTCGTTTTAGCCATTCTGAATCGGAAATTGAGTAGTTAAGGAGCGCTTCCCGGTTATTCCGACCAACGGACTCTTTGGACCGTTCTTTTTTCCTTAGGCGTGGCATTCGATGGGTGACCGCGGCGGATAATGCCGCCGCGACGTGAACCGAGCCACAGGCTAAAATTTTTATCGTCTCTCATCGTTTATTCGACTGTTCACGTGTTTCGCTAAGCTGCCTCATAAAGGTCCCGACCTGATCAGCCCAAAAAGCTGGAAATGCCATAGTTAGGTGCCCATAAGATTTCTCAGAGCCGGCCTGAACCACAAATTTGACGTGCGGCACACGGGAGACGAGACGCTCAAGGATCTTCAATTGCGCCGGATTGAACTCATCATCGTCAAAGTTGAGTGCGTAGACGTTGGTCTTGATCTTCTCGAGACTGGGTTCCGGATCATAATCGAGCGATGATTTTATGGTGTAGAGCACGTCATTTGCATCCAAGGCCTCGCCCTGCTTGCGAATGGTGTCAACAAATTTGTCAGCCGAAGTATCGTCCGGAACTGCCGCTTGAAGGCGCGGAACGCCGTCTATCATCAAGCGAAGAATGCTAGAGCCTTCCACTAGTCCGAGAGATTGATGATCGTAGTTGCCGTCTTTTCAATCGGGGTCAGATTGAATTGCCTTGACTGCCATACGTCTCCACAGAAGATTGCGACCAGAGACGCGAGCCGGCAGTGAGACGATAGGCATGATGCCGTCCATCGCGTTGGCCGGTGGTCGTTGCGGGCGGCATGAACGAGAGTGACAGACACCGCCCGCGATGCGCTTGCAGCCTGCTTCAGCGCTCTGGCTTCGCTACGCCACTGAAATGTGAAGCTACAACCGACTAATTCGCTCTCTCATCATCAATGTTGCATCGTCTCAAGATCGCAGCCTCTGTTCTTGTGCTCGCTGCGGTATCTAATGATCCAAATCAGTTAGCGATGAGATTCCCCTTTGCTGGGTTGTAGGGCGATCAGAGATTTAAATCGATCGTTACAAAATCTATTGACGATGCCGATGGCCATGACAGTATAGAGGCAGAAAATCGGATGCGCCGTATGTTGAATATACCGTCTCGCTTCTTCCACTTTGTCTACGGGGTCATACAATCGGGTTTGACGAGTGCTATAGCAACCGCGATAGCCAGCCTCCATTTTCTCGATGACGGACTTTTCGTGCATTATTGGATGAGGTCATGGCTTCTCTCGTGGGGGCTCATGCTGCCGGTCGTGATTCTCGCGGCTCCGCTTATCCGTAAACTGACGCTTTTTCTGACCGCTAACGCTGCCAGTTCCCCCAAACCGTGAAGCCTTCAACACAGATGATTCTGCGAAAGGGTCTTTGCTTGCGCAGTCAACTTAGGGTCGTGACGGTCCCAGTGGAGGCAGAGCTTCTTGCTTCCCACCGCTGATTTCTCCGATCACTTATCGCAGGGAATGATGACCCATGACTTCCATCCCCCTTACGCTCCGGTCTTTAAAGGCAACTGCCGTAACGCTACCGATGAAGCGTCCACTTGGCACCAGTGCGCAGACCATTGACAAGGCCTCACTTCTGCTCGTTGACCTTCATACGGAGCAAGGCGTCACGGGTAGGGCGTATGCATTCTGCTATTTATCGTCGATTGCTAGATCTCTGGTGCCAGTTGTTGCAGAATTAAGTTCAGTGTTGATGGGGCAACCGTTGGTCCCGGTGGATCTCGCAAGTCGCATTAACAAGCACTTTAAATTGCCAGGTGTCGTTGGTCCGCTAGCGATGGTTGCATCGTCGGTTGATACAGCTGCGTGGGATGCGCTTGCCATCGCTGCCGATAGGCCGCTCGCCACACTTCTCGGCGCGGTGCCACAACCAATTCGAGCCTACAACAGCAACGGACTTGGATTGATGTCCGCAGAGGCGGCGGCCGACGAGGCGGAAGCGTTGCTCGAAAATGGATTTCGGGGAGTGAAGATGCGGCTGGGCCGCGGTGAGATTGGTCTCGATCTCGCGGTGGTGCGCGCTGTGCGGAGCCGCATTCCTGATGATGTGGAGCTCATGGTTGATTTCAATCAAGCGCTGACATTCGCCGGCGCTATGCAGTATTGTCTCGCGCTTGACGGCGAGGGTGTTTATTGGATCGAAGAACCGATCCGACACGATGATTACCGCCACACCGCTTTGATAGCATTGGCTGTGAAGACTCCGATACAGATCGGAGAAAATTTCGCTGGGTTAGCACCAATGGCGGCTGCTCTCGCTGCGTCCGCTTCTGATTATGTGATGCCGGATCTCGACCGGATCGGAGGTGTGACTGGTTGGCAGCGGGCGGCAGGGCTGGCCGCCTCTTATAACCGTGAAGTTTCCTCTCATCTTTTCCCGGAGGTCAGCGCGCATCTATTAGCCGCGACACCTGGCCGACATTGGTTGGAGTATGTCGACTGGGCTGTTCCGCTGCTTCAAGAGCCCATGCAAATCGTGAATGGGATGGCGATCATTTCCGACCGCCCCGGTCATGGAATGCGCTGGGATGAAGCGGCGGTAGCTAAATTCCGATTAGATTAACGTGACATCCACATGGAAGTCTGGGCGACCATCGCGATTCAACTGCTGGACCAAGAATTTCGAATTAAAGGGCGCTGTGATCTCGAACTGCCTCAAACAGAGCAGGCTTCATATCCAGAAATCGTTTGTCGACCGCAGCGGGGTCATTACGATTTATCGCGATCAACTTACTTCGCGCTTCGCCACCGCGAATAACATCAAAAGCGTCTGCTTCTATACCTGAAACGATAGCATCCGCGACCGCGGAAGCCGTCTCGAGGATGAAGCCTAACTCGGGCCCGGCTCGTGAAGTCTGCATCATGGGAGTGTCGGTCGCCGCAGGATAGGCTGTCATGACGTGGACTCCCTCGCCCTTCAACTCGCGGCGCAGAGCTTCACCGAAATGCGCTAAGCCAGCTTTTGCACCGGAATAGGCTGCATAGTAAGGAGCCCCAACAAGAGCTAAGCCGGAGGTCACGTTGACAATTAGGCCCTCCGACCGAGCGCGAAGATGAGGCAGAGCTGCCCGCGACAAGAGGATAGGTGCTACTAGATCAACTTCGATCATAGCTCTGATCGCTTCCTCAGACATGTCCTCGAGCCGCCCCGCCTTGACGCCGCCGGCATTGTTAATAAGCACATCTAGGCCGCCCAGCTTCTCGATAGCTACTTTTAACGTATCGTTACGGCCCTTGTCGGAGCTCACATCTGCTGCAACGGAATCTATACGCCCTCCACGTGCGCGAAGTTTGTCTGTTGCAGCTTCCAGAACATCCGGCCGCCTTCCAGTGATCACCACCAATGCACCTTTGAGAAGGAGCAATTCGGCCAAGGCGTAGCCAATACCACTTGACCCCCCTGTGATGAGGATCCTCTTGCCTAGAATGTCCATAATCGACCTCGGGATGCCTGAAGATAGAGCGCCGACAGATTCTAACTAACCTGCAGGTGACGGATAGTTGGAAGGAAAGAGCGCGCGCCTCGTTTCCTCATCCATTTCCTTCTTGAAAGAATGGTCCTTTCCGACAGCTCGGGCGCGCGCCACTGCAGGGCGAGCATCGATAGCAGCGAACCAACGTTTCAACTCCGGGAAGTCAGCGAGCACTCCGGCATCGCCAGGTAACACGCGCGCGACGCGATCTAGCCATCCCCAAGCAGACACGTCGACAATAGAATAGTCATCGCCAACAATGAAATTCCGGCCAACCAGATGATCATTCAATACGGCGTAGTGCCGCGCGACCTCGCGTCTATAGCGGTTGATGGCATAGGGAAGTTTTTCCGGTGCGGCGTGTTGGAAGTGCACAGCTTGACCGGAAAAAGGGCCGATGCCGGTCGCTATAAAGAACAGCCAAGACAGCAATTCGGGTCGATCAGCTTCCGAACCGATGAAACGCTGGGTCTTTTGCCCAAGATAAAGCAGGATTGCGCCGGAATCGAATACTCGCGCCTCTCTTCCATTCGGGCCATCAGTATCAATGATCGCAGGAACCTTTCCGTTTGGATTTATCGCGCGAAAGGCCGGTGTATGTTGCTCGCCCTTGCTGGTGTCGATCGGAAATGTTTCATACGGCAAACCGGCTTCTTCCAGCATCAAGGCTACCTTGGCTGGATTGGGCGTAGGGTGAAAGTAAAAGCGGATCACACCAATTCTCCTTTCGATCTATGGAAGTGCCTGGGGCCGGGTGGGTCCGGCTGCCAGAACAACGCCGGCCGCAATCACGAGAATTGCGCCTGCAGCGGTGATTGAGGGTATTTCGTTGAGGGCCAGTATTGCGAAGATAGTAGCAGCACCGGGTACCAGAGCGATAATTGCAGTTGCAGCACGTGAGCCTAGCGACCCGACCGCGCGATTGAAGGCAAAAATGGCAACGACGCTCATCAGAAATCCCTGATACAGGGATTGGAACAGCAGCTCTTGCCACCTCGCATTCGCAAGATGCGATGCCCCAAAAAACAAATAAAAGGGCAAATACAAAATTGCAGACCAGAAGCAAATTAGAGCAGCAGCCTCCAAGGGAGTAAGGCCGCTCCGCCTGAATCGAATTGTATAGATCGCCCACATCGCGGACGCGACGACGAGTGATGCCACGCCTTGAAGATTCAGTGTGTCGGTCGTCTGCGAAAAGCTAATCAGAGCAAATAGTCCGACGCCGATACATGCGTAGCCGGCGCTACTTAGTGGTGTGGGCACCTCATCGAGAGCTAGCCATCCGAATATTCCCGCAAACACAGGCATGAGCGTCGGGGCGATAGATGAGGCTAATGTGATCGACGTCAGTTGAATTCCGACCGCAACTAGGAAGATGAATGGTGCACCCCAGAGCAGCGCGAACAGCAGTCCCTCCCGCCAGGCGTGTCGAGGCAGCCTGGATTTTCGGACGAACAGAACGGGAGTCAGTATTACGGCGCCTTCCCCGAAGCGGAGTGCAATCACGTCCCACACGCGAAGATCGTGCGCGAAGCCGAGCCGTGTTACGGTGAACCACCCTGAAAGAATCGTTAGTGCAAGGCCAGCCCAAACGACACCGCTCATCACCGCCGTGACGCTGTTCGTCGCAGGTGACGCTGGCTCCGTCTCCTCAAGTGCGTCTGAAGTCATAGGGGAACAATCGACCTTAGTCTCGTGTTTTAGAACGAATGATCTAGATTGCATCAAGGGCAGACGATTTGCAATGACAGTGTCATCGTCGTTCCGGTTTGCGCTCTCGTGGGATAGACGTGTGTGATTTCATTCTATCACGGGGAACACGTCGGCGGCCTCGATCGTCAGCTGCAAGCGACGGAAGAAGGCGATTGGTGGGTTATCGCGCTGCGGGAATGCGGTAGAGCCGACCAGTTGCGTCGAAATCTTCGACAGTCCAGGGTCCTCCGACCCCACCGATCATCCATCGTAGAATAGCCCAGAGATCGGTATCGAGGAGATCACCGTCTATTGGCTCAAGCGCATCGACGACAGCGCAAATTTCCACACCCGCTGGGAAGGCCTCTCCGCTACGTCCAACAAAGACAAGGGCATATACGACGCCGGAGGGGCCCCGCAGAAAGCCAGGCTTTGAAAGGCCTATGCGTTCGAGGTCGAAGATCTGTGCGAAGAATTCGCGAAACTCTGGATAATGCCCTAGCCGATCCTCGGCGAGGCCGAAGGCGAGCCGCTTGCCTGTCATGTCAGGTTGTTCAACGACAACGATCCCCGTCATTGTTCGCTTTCCTTCCGATCGAGGCGGTTGAGAAAGTCTACAATTCGATCAGCAATTTCCGCGCCGGAATCCTCTTGAAGGAAATGTCGCCCTGTAACAAGATATGGACCTTCCGCGTGAGGAAGTAGCTGCTTGAAGCGCTCGGGAAAAATTGTTGCATCGAATACATCATCTTCCCGACCCCAAATTATCATAGTGGGCAGCTTTGACTGCGAGAGCATAGCTTCCAACCAACTAAAACGGTCGAACGCTCGGGCATCCCGATCCAGAGGGATCCAGCGTGGCCAGGTCCAGGTGAGAAGTCGCGTCGCGGGATCAGGAAGCACCGCCTCGTAGGCTGCTTGCGCGGTACGTCGGAATTTTTCGCGATCGACAACCGAAAGGTAAACGCCTCGGCCGGCCAAGGCGTTGTGACGACCGAGAAGGTAGGGTCCGATCAAAGGCGCATGCATCAACCGCCATGGGAAAGTTCGAGTATGAAACTCGGCGGGCGGAAGCGGCCATGCCCAGGTGCTCATGATGGTGAGCGCGCGAACCCGCTCGGGATTGCTCATAGCGAATGAAAGTCCTGTAGGACCGCCCCAGTCGTGACAAACAAGAGCAATTCGCCCGAGATCTAGCTGGCGCATAAGTGCAGTTAGATTTGCTGTGTGCCCATCGAGCGTGTGATTTTGCTCGCGAACGGGCTTTTCGGAGAGGCCGAAGCCAATCATATCGGGGACAATCACGCGCCGACCAGATGCGACCAAGGGTTGGATGAAGTCGCGGTATAAAAAGCCCCATGTCGGATTGCCATGTAAAAGAACGACGGGATCCCCCTTGCCCTCGTCCACATAGTGCATGCGCCAACCGTTAACATTGGCGAAATGCGGCGCATAAGGCCATTGCGAGCGAATGTCGTCACTTAGCTTAAGGGCATCCTGTGTCATTGCCGCTCCTCAAATGCCAACCAGGATATATGCGGTGTGGTTTGGCCGCCGCCACCCTAAGCGATGAATGACAATGTGTTCGAAGCGGCACCCTGGAGTATGAGCATTTTGAAACATCGAGATCATGTCTCGTTTTCCGACAAGAATCTTAATTTAGACCGAAGTAGGCGAGCTTCCGACATTAGCGCGCAATATTCTATTATAGATCGTACGATCTAAAACGAAAGTCAATTGTCCGCAGGCCGGTCTGAGTTACATCTAAGAATATTTCGTTATCCCGTAACGCGGCCTAGTTGGCGACGTATGAGTTGAGGGGCAATGCTATTCCCGCCCCATTTGGAAAAGGAACAGAACTATGCGTTTTGACTCCCGTACGTTACTTCTTGCTTCAGCCATCAGTTTTGTGGTTGGCGGCATTGCTGCTCCTGCGGCAGTGGCGCAAGACAAGATGAAGAAAGATGAGATGAAGAAGGAAGACACCATGTCTAAGGATGGCATGAAGAAAGATGCTGCGAGCCAGGACGGCATGAAAAAAGAAGATACGATGTCGAAAAGCGGCATGAAGAAGGACGAAATGAAGAAGTAGTATCTTCATCAACTAGCGGAGCCAAATACATTAGCTCGCTGCGACGGGCCCGCTCGGTGCGCCGGGCTGGCCCGTTCCTGCTTGTTGTTTCGATCTTATATAGGAGGTCAACCTCTGCGAGTTAGTATCCGCGAGGTAGATCGGCATTTTCTCACTTAAGGAAGTCGACGTTAGCTTAGATTACCTGGCCTCTAACGCTGCGATTAACCGCGGTACCATTAGGTCCCAACGAGGCAGCTGCTGATCGGATCGTAGCGCTTGTTGCCTTTTAAACCGATCATTTTAATATCTTTGCGCTTGTTCACGGCGTGGAAGTAGATGTAGGGACGTTATGGCGAGACCACGGGAATTTGATGAGAAGGTCGTTCTGGAAGCTGCGGTTCAGCAATTTTGGCGCTATGGGTACGAGGCAACATCGGTACGTGATCTCGCTGATCGAATGGGTATCACTGGCGCCAGTCTATACAACGCCTTCGGGGGAAAGCGATCTCTCTACCGTCTTTCGCTCGAGCATTACTTAGAGCAGACATTTCAGGAGCGCATAAATCGTCTGGAGACGCAGTATCCGCCGCGAGAAGCTCTGACGGCGTTCTTCGAAGAGATTATCGAGAGATCGTTGAGCGATAGACTCCGACGGGGCTGTATGCTGGTAAATTCCGCGCTTGAGATCGCCCCCCATGATCCGGAATTTCAGAAGGTCGTCGCCCGGTTCTTAACGCAGGTCGAGGCCTTTTTTCTCAGGTGTGTCGTTGCGGGGCAGAAAGATGGCGCGATCGCAAAGTCGCAATCTGCGCAAGACATGGCGAGGCTCCTGCTCGGCGTTTTACTTGGTATTCGCGTTCTTGCCCGCAGCAAGCCCGATCGAAAACTACTTGAAGGTCTCGCTAGGCCGGCCTTTGCGATGTTGGGAAACAGAAAATCTATAAAGCGCGGCGTGCGGGCAAATCGCTAGGCTGCCCTATTCGTTATCCGCTCGCCCATTATCACGCCAACGACGCGACCGTCCGCCCGCAATAATTAGCCAGAGCGCGAGGGATGGTTACTCAGGGTAGCGATCCTGGGGGACGGCAGCAGCCATCAAGGCAAGGTGGAGATGGCAGGGCGGCAGTAGGTGCAAATCAGGTAGGTGGCGGTCGGTGAACGTCGGAGTCGGTGGCGGAAGGCTCTCTACAAAACCCGTCTTTCGAATATGG
>Ga0310345_10000178_pt1 | contig 122053 bp, 124 predicted proteins | sample HC15DNA20500_MG_FD_204667 | JGI IMG/M metagenome (GOLD analysis project Ga0310345, IMG submission 204667) | Marine microbial communities from station ALOHA, North Pacific Subtropical Gyre - HC15-DNA-20-500_MG | ecosystem: Environmental > Aquatic > Marine > Oceanic | place: Pacific Ocean... | reverse complement strand
GGATTGCCCGAGCCTGCCGTCTGATTTCACTCGATAACGGCGGAATCAATCGCTTCCGATCAGAGCGACAAATGCTGGCCGAAATGGAAGCATGGTTGGCGAGGCAGGTGATGGATCTCAGGCCCATAGACACCTGGCTGGCGCGGCTGTCCGACGAAGACCTTGAAGAGGTTTGTTGCGGTGGCGCAGGCGAACCTAGGCAGGTCGAACTTTTGGAACAGGCACCGCCTTTCACCGACAGCTTGCTCAACGATTTTTTCGATGAAGTGTGCTGATGCACCGCCTCACCACAGACGCCGCGACGGGCGGCGGGAAGGAGTGACCATGACTGACTACCGTGTTTTCATGGGTGGCATCGCGCTGATGCGCCTCAGGAAAATCGCCGAAGAGCGAGCAACCTCGGTCGAATCCTTGATCGAGGCGGCAGCCGAGGAAGCTGCGCTCGACTATTTCCGTCACCGCAAAGACGACCCTGGTCGTCAGCCTGCCCCCAAGCGGAGGCCCGACCATGGCTGACACGACCCCCACCGACCGCGAGAGCGCTGCCCTCGCAAAGGAGACCTGACATGAGCGACGAGAAGACCAGAAAAGCCTGGGTGGTAGAGGTCAACACCGACCTGAACGAGGGTCGCGGCAGCAATTACGTCAAGCACATCTGCGACATGGAGGCCACCGCAATACGGCTTGCGAAGGGGGCAAACGTCCAAGGCAGCAACGGCCATGTTCGAGAGGTCGAGCTTGTCTGGAAATCCGGCTGGTGGGGTCCGGTGCATATCGTCGAACCCCGGCACGAGGACAAGCTGGCGCAGCCGAGACTGGACGCGCGACGAGCCGCTTACGAGAAGGCGAAGTCGCTGGGCCTGACGGAAGAAGAAATCAGGAGCCTGACATGAGCGACGATTGCCGCGATCTGGTGCAGGAATTGCGCAAGCGAGCCGACCAGCTGGGAAGCCTGCTGACGGACCCGCAGCAACCGCACCCCGACGCCAAGCGGTTTCGCGCCGCCGCCATCGAGCGCCTGCAAGCGCGGCCTGCGGGGGTGGCGGTCAAGCCGCTGGAGTGGCTCGAACCCAGTGGAAAAACGAACGGCTGCTGGGTCGCAGAGAGCATCCTAGGCACTTATTCTGTCGTGTTCGAAGATGGATGGTGCGCTGTGCTTGAGGACGGGTTCGGATGGGAGTGGGAACCCGAGAACGATCCACGGTCGTATGAAGGGCCGAAAGCAGCGAAAGATGCCTGCCAGGCGCATCTGGGCACACAGGTCCTCGCCGCCCTCGCCCCGGCAGACCCCGCCCCGGTGAGCGTGGGGGCGGCGGCGCGGGTGGCGCATCTGGAGCGCGTGCTTGAGCCGTTCAACAGGATGGCCGGCGAGTTGTTCGCGCGAAATTACGACGCCCCTGATGAGGTTTTGCGGCTCGACACGCCGGATGGACAGTCGGTTGTCTTGGACTTCGCAGATTTCCTTTGCGTCCGGGATGCCCTCGGGGAGCCGAAGCCATGAGCCGCGATGCGCTGCGGGCGCTGGCCGATGCTGCGGAAGCCGGTGAATGGATTGCGGCTGGAGACGGGTCTGATACCTGGCTTCTGATCTTCGACGCAGGACTGCAACCGCATCACGGCCTTATCTACGAGGCGTGGTGCAGAAACTCCCTCGACGCCGCGAAGGCGCTGCACGAGGCCGTGCTGCCGGGGTGGGCCGTGACCCTTCGGCAATACCCCACTATCTCGCACGTAAGCATGCATCGGATGGACGATGAATTCTGCTCGGAGGTTCACAACTTCGAGGGGCCGCCCGCCCGCGCCTGGCTTCTGGCTATCTTGCGGGCGCTGGCGGAACAGGAGGACCGTGACACCGCCGCCCCGTGCCCGGTGTGCAGGGAGGGCGGGGAATGAGGTGCAGGTGCATTAGCTACAACCGGCCCCAGCCATGGCAGACAGAGCCGGAGCGCGTGATGGAGCGCCCGCTCTGGGCGACAGATCACAGCGCCCGACCGACGATCTGCGTCGATGCCTGCATTGCGGACGCGGTTCAGGCTCTGTGGGATGCCCGCATCTGGACGCTTGGCTCGTGCTGCGGCCACGGCGATCCGTCCATGCGGGGTGTGATCGTTGACCGCGCTGATCGCGAGCCGGCCCGAAGAGTGCTTGACCAGATAGACCCCAGCATCCGGGTTGGCGCTTGGGTTCTGGTTTTTGACGACGCCGCCCCGCCCCCGGACAAGGGAGACTGACATGCCCATCCGCCCGGAGAATCGAGACCGTTACCCCGCCGACTGGCCGCAGATCAGCGCCCGCGTCCGCTCCGAAGCGGGAGACCTGTGCGAGTGGTGCGGCGCTCCGAATGGCCGGTTGATCCGGCGTGGCGTGACTCGCGATGGTGTCGCGGTGTGGCGAGAGGCATCATCATCCGCCTATGAGGACGGGCGGCACGCCGAGACCGGAGAGGAAGTGCCGGATAGCAGCGAAGATACCTGCGACTGGCGCGATCCGGTCAAAGTGATCCTGACCGTCGCTCATCTGGACCACCAGCCCGAAAACTGCGCCCGCGACAACCTCCGCGCCCTCTGCCAGCGATGCCACAACGCCTATGACGCGCCGATGCGCCGCGCCGGCATCGAAGAAAGACGCCGTGCCGCTTGTGCTGTCGGCGACATGTTCGAGGGAGACTGACATGGGAGCGCCGCGCTTCACCGCCGCCGAGCTGGACCGCGCCATGAACGTGGCGAAAAAGCACGGTATGACGGTCGAAATCTGCCCGTGGCGCAAGACCATGAAACTTGTGCCGCTCGACGGCGAGGCGCTACCGTCTCCGAAAACCGGAGGGGTGTCGTGCGACGAGATATTCGGGGGGTCAGATTGAAGCACCTTAACGCTTCCGGCCGCTGGCCTTCCGGCAACGTGCGGTTCTACTACCGCCCGAAGGGTCGCAAGGGCATCCCCCTGCCGGACCTGCCGCCGGATCATCCAGACTGGCTCGCGGCCTATGCGGCGGCGGCAAGCGGCAAGCGGATCGAAGCACCGCAGCCCCAGACGGGGACCATCGCCGCCGGCATAGCGGCCTACCTGGCATCGGATGTATACCTCGGCCTCGGGTCCGCAACGCGCGGCAACCGCCGACTGACGCTGGACCGTCTGCGCCGGCTCTACGGTGACGGGTCCATGGCGACCCTGCGGACGCAGCACATCCGGCAGGATCTGGCGAAACTTCCTGCTCACCCGGCGAACAACAGGCTCAAGGTCTGGCGCGGGCTGTGCAAGTGGTGGGTGTCGGTAGGCCTGATCGAGACCGACCCCGCCCGCGATGTGGAGCGCAGACGAACGCCGCCATCCGAGGGGGCACGGCCGTGGACCCGCGACGACATGGCCGCGTTCCGCGAACACTGGTCGGTCGGCACCGCGCAACGCCTCGCATTCGAATTGCTCTATCAGAGCTGCGCGGCAATCGGAGACATGACCCGGCTTGGCCCCGGCAACGTCACGGACGGATGGCTGGTCTACACCCGGCAGAAATCCAGAAGCGTAGCCACATGCCCGTGGACCGTTCCCGCGCCGGAATGGTTCGAGGCCAGCCCCTTCCTTGCGCAGTGCATCGAAGCGGCCCCTCGGGGCATCACCTTCCTTCTGACGGCACAGAAGCGCCCGCGCAGCGCGAAGTCGGCCGCGTCGTGGTTCTCCGGTGCATGTTGCGAAGCCGGCCTGCCCGGATTGAGCGCCCACGGCCTGCGGAAGGGTCGTGCCGCGATGTTCCGCGAGAACGGTGCGCAGGCGGACCAGCGGATGGCGATTCTGGGGCACGAGACGGCTGCCGAAGCGGCGCACTACGCCAAGAGCGCGGACCTGCGCCGGATCGTATCGGGAACGGAAAAGTTCCAACTCGCGACAGAAGTTGGAACTTCGCAGAAAAAGGTGCTGAAAATCAAGTGACTTGCGGAGCCGAATTTGCGATGTGGCGATCCCGGAAGGACTCGAACCCTCAACCTGCCGATTAGAAGTCGGCTGCTCTATCCAGTTGAGCTACGGGACCGCGCGCCCCCTCTTCAACCGATCCTGACCGGCTTGGCAAGCGCGAGGTGCCGCGGCGGGCGGTTCAGTGAGTCCAGGTCGTGCGCCGGTTGGTCGCGAAATTCTCGCCGTAGCCCCCGGGGCGGACGTTGGGCTTGCGGTTGTGCGGGTCGGTGACCACCGCGTCGATGCCGTTGGCGCGGGCGTAGTCCAGCGCCTCCTCCTTCGTTTCGAACCGCAGGCGGACCTGCTGCTGCGTGTCGTCGGAAGAGGTCCAGCCCATCAGCGGATCGACCTCGCGCCCGGTCTCGGGGACGTAGTCCAGCACCCAGAGCTTCGTCCGGCCGGTGCCGGATTGCATGGCGGTCCTGGCGGGGCGGTAGATGCGTGCGGGCATGGGTCTTCACCTTGGCTGACGGCCCCCGTTATCCGTCACACGCGGCGGCAGGGCAAGACGAAATCCCCGGCCGGCCGCCCGTCGGAGAAGGGGCATGCGGGGGATCTATCGCAACGGGATCCGGGGACAAGCGGCCGCGCGTCCCGGGGACCGGGCCGGGCGGGCACACCCGCGCGTCGCACATGCCGCAAGGCGGCGGCATGCGCCCGGCCTCCCGCACGGGGATGCTGCGCCAGCGCGGGCGGGGCGCTCCCGGCAAGACCGCCGTTTTCCCGTCCGGCAGGGCCGCACTGCTGACAGCAACTGTCGGCAGGGCCGGCCGCCCCCCTTGTCTCGCCCGGGTTAGGGGCACATCTTGAGGCACGCTCCCGACATTGCCCTTCCCCCGCCCCTCCCGCAGGAACAGTCATGACCGCCCAGCCTTCCGCCTCGTCCATGCCCGCCACCGTCTCGGCCGACGAGATCCGCGCGCGGCTGAAGATGGAGGGCGGCAAGCGTCTGGTGATGAACACCGAATTCCGGCCGGCGGGCGACCAGCCGACCGCCATCGCGGAGCTGGCTGGCGGCATCGGCGAGGGCGAGCGCGACCAGGTCCTGCTGGGCGCGACCGGCACCGGCAAGACCTACACGATGGCGAAGGTCATCGAGGAAACGCAGCGCCCGGCCATCATCCTCGCGCCCAACAAGACGCTGGCGGCGCAGCTCTACGGCGAATTCAAGGGCTTCTTTCCCGAGAACGCGGTCGAGTATTTCGTCAGCTACTACGACTACTACCAGCCTGAGGCCTACGTCCCGCGCAGCGACACCTACATCGAGAAGGAATCGCAGATCAACGAGCAGATCGACCGGATGCGCCATTCGGCCACCCGGGCGCTGCTGGAACGCGACGACGTGGTCATCGTCGCCTCGGTGTCCTGCATCTACGGTATCGGCTCGGTCGAGACCTACGGCGCGATGACACAGGACCTGAAGGTCGGCGCCTCCTACGACCAGCGGCAGGTGATCGCGGATCTTGTGGCGCAGCAGTACCGCCGCAACGATCAGGCCTTCCAGCGCGGCTCGTTCCGAGTGCGGGGCGACTCGCTCGAAATCTTCCCCGCCCACCTGGAAGACCGCGCCTGGCGGCTGTCGTTCTTCGGGGAGGAGCTGGAGGCGATCACCGAATTCGACCCGCTGACCGGGGCCAAGACGAACGATTTCAACCAGATCCGGGTCTACGCGAATTCGCACTACGTCACGCCGAAGCCGACGATGCAGCAGGCGATCATCAACATCAAGAAGGAGCTCCGCGCCCGGCTCGACCAGCTGGTCGGCGAGGGCAAGCTGCTGGAAGCGCAGCGGCTGGAACAGCGCACCAACTTCGACCTGGAAATGCTGGAAGCCACCGGCGTCTGCAACGGGATCGAGAACTATTCGCGCTATCTGACCGGCCGCGCGCCCGGCGAGCCGCCCCCGACGCTCTTCGAATTCATCCCCGACAACGCCATCGTCTTCTGCGACGAAAGCCACGTCTCCGTCCCGCAGATCGGCGCCATGTACCGGGGCGACTACCGGCGCAAGTTCACCCTGGCCGAACACGGCTTCCGCCTGCCGTCCTGCATGGACAACCGCCCCCTCAAGTTCGAGGAATGGGACGCCATGCGCCCCCAGTCGATCTATGTCTCGGCGACGCCCGGATCGTGGGAGCTGGAGCAGACCGGCGGCGTCTTCACCGAACAGGTCATCCGCCCGACCGGCCTGCTTGATCCGCAGGTCGAGATCCGGCCCGTCGAGATGCAGGTGGACGATCTGCTGGACGAGGTCCGCAAGGTGGCCGCGGCGGGCTATCGGACGCTCTGCACCACGCTGACCAAGCGCATGGCCGAGGATCTGACGGAATACATGCACGAGCAGGGGATCAAGGTCCGCTACATGCATTCCGACATCGACACGATCGAGCGGATCGAGATCCTGCGCGACCTGCGGCTCGGCGCCTTCGACGTGCTGATCGGGATCAACCTGCTGCGCGAGGGGCTGGATATCCCCGAATGCGGGCTGGTGGCCATTCTGGACGCCGACAAGGAGGGGTTCCTGCGCTCCGAGACCTCGCTGATCCAGACCATCGGCCGCGCTGCGCGGAACGCCGACGGGCGGGTCATCATGTATGCAGACCGCATCACCGGCTCGATGGAGCGGGCGCTGGCCGAGACCGACCGCCGCCGCGAGAAGCAGATCGCCTACAACGACGAACACGGGATCACCCCCGCGACGGTCCGCAAGAACGTCGACGACATCCTGGCCGGGCTCTACAAGGGCGACGTGGACATGAACCGCGTCACCGCGAAGGTCGACAAGCCGATGGTCGGCGCGAACCTCCAGGCGCATCTGGACGGTCTGCGGGCCGACATGCGCAAGGCGGCGGAGAACCTGGAATTCGAGGAAGCGGCGCGGCTGCGCGACGAGGTCAAGCGGCTGGAAGCGGTGGACCTCGCGGTGTCCGACGACCCGCTGGCGCGGCAGCAGGCGATCGAGAAGGCCTCGGACGCGGCGGTCGGATCGCGCGGGCGGTCCACGGCGGGCCGTGCCGGGCAGCGCGGCGGGAACGTCAAGCGGAAGAAGCGCTAGGTAGGGTGGGCAATATTGCCCACCCTACTCTCCGAAACGTCCCTCGATCACCGGCGCCCGCCATTCCCGATCCACCAGGCCTCGCCGGATATCCCTCTGCATCGACGAATGCGGCCAGTCCGCCGCCTTCTCGACCAGTCCGTGGCGGACAGGATCGGACCAGCAATAGGCAAGGTGGCGTGTGAAATCTTCCTCGTCCCGGATCACGTGCTCCCAGAACCGGCGCTGCCACACACCTGCCTCCCGGCGCCGCGTCAGGCTCTGTCGGACTGCGCGATGTTCCCGCCCGACGGCATGACTGAACCGCGCCTTCATCCTCCGCCAGCGTTCGGAATAGCGCGCATCCCCCGGCGGCAATGTCCAGATCGCGTGGCAATGCCCCGGCAGCACCACCATCGCATCCACCTTCACCGGAGCCTCGATCAGTGTCGCCCCCCAGACCTGCCGCAACAGGTCGATCCGGTCGGTCAGAAGCGTTCCACCCCGGTTCGCAAGGTTCAGAGTGAAAAAATACGTGGCCCCTTCGGGCCGCCAGCGGCGATAGTTCGGCATGCCGGGTAATCTGCGCCCGACATGGTTCAGGAATGGTAAACGCCCCTCAATCGAAGATCATCTTCCCGATCACCACCAGCACCGCCGCGCCGATCAGCGCCGCGAACAGCACCGCCAGCACGCCGCCGGCGGCCAGCACGCCGACGCCCAGCACCGCCAGCAGCACCGGCAGGGTTACGGCGCCGATCAGGCCCAGAAGCATGTAGCGGCCCTTGCCGCCGCCGGTGATCGTGGCCGCGATCCACCCGGCCGCCAGTCCGATGAGGGCCATAACCACGAAGATGAAGATGCCGACGCCCTGAAAGAATTCTTCCATGTCCAGTCCCCTTGTTGCCTGCGGGCCAACGCGCGGCGCGGCGCGGCCGTTCCCGGCTCAGCCGGCCTCGATCAGCGCCTTCTTCAGCGTGCCGTGCACGCCCTTCTCGCCATTCACCGACTGCGTCACCGCGAAATCCGCCGCCAGCGAGCAAAGCTGATAGGCCTCCGTCTCGGACGCGGCCGTCCGCTCGACGATCATCGCGATCATCTGGCGCAGGGCGATGCGCAGCGCCTCGTCCAGATCCTCGTGAAAGCCCATCGAGATCAGCAGCTCGTCCGTCTCGGCCCGCGGATACGCGATCTCGGTCTCGCCCGCCTTCAGCAGATCGAAGGTGAAGGTGCCGGTCAGCGCCATCTCCAGCGCCGTGATGCAGACCTCGCCGTCGCCCTGGCAGCCGTGGCCGTCGCCGCAGAGGAACCGGCCACCCGCCACATGCACCGGCAGAAAGAGCGTCGCCCCCTCGGTCAGCAGCCTGCAGTCCATGTTGCCACCGAAGGCGCGCGGCTGCTGCGAGGTCAGCTCGCCCCATTCCGGCGGCGGGGCAAGGCCCATGACGCCGAAGAAGGGCCGAAGCGGCAGCACCGGCCCCCAAGGCAGGCGGGCGGTGCGGGCTGCACGGTCGACGGGGATGCGCGTGGTGGTCGCGGTCGAGGCCGGAAACTCGCCCGGCAGCGTCCCGGCGAAGGGGCGCACGACGTTGAAGCCCCAGTCCGCGCCCGGTTCGATCCGGTCGATGCGGATGCTCAGCACGTCGCCGGGCACCGCGCCCTCCACCGCCACCGGCCCGGTCAGCAGGTGGCCGAAGTGAACCGGCAGGTCCGCCTCCACGATGGCCTTCAGCGCGGGAGCGACATGCATCCCGCTGCCCTCCTCCGGCCAGACGCGGCGCGGGCCCGAGAAGGTCTCGATCTCGACAGTGTCGCCGGAGGCGACGGTCAGCACCGGCTCCAGCGCGGCCGAGAAGCGGCCCCAGGTGACGGTGTCGGGCGTGGCGGAGAGGCGATGCTGCGTCATGGCCTCAGAGGACGCCGCCGCGGCGGGGAAGTCCAGCCCCCTCGATGCCGGGCACACCGGCGCGTGCGGGTCGCCGGGGGCGGTAAAGGTTCGCCGGTCGTCGGCCTCCCGCCCCCTCAGCGTCCGAGGCCCAGCCGCTCCAGATACTCCATCGAGGCCGGGATGCCGCCCTTGTCGCGCAATTCCAGCACCAGACGCGCTTCGGGCGGGGCATGGGCGGCGAGCGCCCGGAAGACCTCGGGCCAGGGAACCGACCCCTCGCCGATCCGCCAGTGCCGGTCGGCATGGCCGTCGGCGTCCTGCAGGTGGACGTGATGCAGCAGCGCGCCCGCGTCCCGGACGAAGTAATCCACCGGATGCCCGCCGGTCCGCCCGTGGGAATAGGCCGCATGGCCGGTGTCGATCGACAGCCGCAGGGCGGGCGAGCCGATCGCCTCCACCATCCGGCGGAGCAGGCCGGGGTCCACGTCCTCGATGTTCTCGACCACCAGCACGACGCCCTGATCCTCGGCCCGGGCCAGCGCCGCGCCCAGCGAGTCCCGCACCCGGTCGACCGCCCGCTCGAAGGCGTCGGGGAACATGCCCATGTTGTGGTGATCCCAGGTGGTGAAGGGCGAATGCACCACCATCTGGGTCGCGCCGAGCCCTTCACAGACATCCAGCCCCTGCGCCATGCGCCGCTGCACGACCTGCCGCACCTCCGGATCCTCGGAACCGAGCGAGAAGCCCCAGAACGGCCCGTGGATGCCGAGGCGCCCCGCGTGCCCGTCCAGCAGCCCGCGCGCCCGGTCCACCAGCGGCCGCCAGTCGCCGGTCAGCACCTCGACGCGAAAGAAGTCCTGGATCTCCAGATCCCGCGCGCCGTCGAACAGCCAGTCGCGATACGTCGGGATCTCGTCGATGAAGAGCGCGGCGCCGATACGGGGAAGGTCGCGGGGGGCGGTCATGCCGGCACCCGTTCGGCCGGCGCGCCGAGCGGCAGCGAGCCGTCCGAGAAGACTGGCCGCCCGCCGCGCAGCGTGGCGCGGACATGGCCGACGCCGCGATCGTCCGCCACCACCAGATCGGCGGCGAGGCCCGGCGCGATCTCGCCCCGGTCCGACAGGCCGAGCGCCCGCGCCGGATTGCGCGTCACCAGCCGCACCGCCGCCGGCAGGTCGCCCTCCCCGAGCGCCAGCACCGCCGGCAACATGGCCGAGGGGTGGTAATCCGCCGCCAGCATGTCCAGCACGCCTGCCTCCCACGCGTCCCGCGCCGAGAGGTTGCCGGAATAGCTCTGCCCCCGCAGCGCGTTCGGCGCGCCCATGGCCGTCAACAGCCCCGCGTCGCGGGCGGCGCGCGCGGCGTCGAGGCTCACCGGAAATTCCGAGATGACGGCCCCCAGCCCGGCCATCAGCGCCACCTTCTCCGGCGTGTCGTCGTCGTGGCTGGCCAGCGGCAGGCCCTTCGCGGCGCAGAGGTCCGACACACGCTTCAAGGTCGCGGTCAGGTTCTCGGCCCCGCGGGAGTATTCGGCGATCCGGTCGCGCATGACGACCTCGGCCTCCTCGGCGGAAATGCCGCGGTTGCGGGCCAGATAGGCGGCGTAGCGCTCCAGATCGCGGTACTGCCCCTGCCCCGGCGTGTGGTCGGTCAGCGACACCAGATCCACGATGCCGTCGGCGATCAGCTCCTCCACCACCGACAGCGCATCGGGGAAGGTCACCTCGAACCGGGCGTGGACCCGGTGATCGCAGGCCAGCCCGCCGCGCATCGCGGCCAGTTCGCGCAGCATCGCCATGGAATGATCGAAGCTGCGAACGTGGCCGTAGGCACTGGACGGCTGGAAGGACACGGCGGCATAGGCGGTCGTGACGCCGCCGACGATCAGCCGCCGGTCCAGATCGCGCAGACCCAGCTCCAGCGGCATGCGCACACCGGGGCGCGGTTCGACCTCGCGCTCGATCATGTCGCCGTGCATGTCGACGAAGCCGGGCATCAGCAGCAGGCCGCCGCCGTCGATATCCGCACCGCGGCGCGGCGCGGTGTCGATCTCGGCGATCCGGTCGCCCTCGACGCGGACGGAGCCCTGCGGCAGCACCCTGTCGGCCAGAACCACACGGAAATTGCTCAGCCACATGCGCTTGTCCTTCCTGTCGTTCCGCCGGGCGACTTGACCAACCCGAGCAGGGGAATGCAACAGCGACACGACAGGCGAGTGACAGTCCCGCAGCTTTCGTCACAGGCGGCACGGCGCGGCGCACGCGAATGTGAGGCCACGCGGCCGGCGGCCGGCTGGACGAGGGGCAGAGGGCCGGGCCACAAGGCGGCGATGGCTCTGCTCCGCGTTCTCTTCCTGTGCCTGCTTGCGGTCGCGCTTGCCCCCTGGGGCGCATATGCGCGGCTGAGCGCGACCGCGGACGTGCCGCGAACCGCCGGCGCGATGGCCGCGGTCCCGGCTACGTCCGGCGCAGAGATGGCGCTGCCCGGCAGCGCGCCCGAGATCCGGTCGGCCCTGCGCTGCCACGGCCCGTCCCTGGCCGGATCGACCTGCGATCACGACCGGGCGCTTGCACCGATGCCGAAGATGCCGGCGCCGGACGCCCGCCGGCACGTGCTGCGCCCTGCGCGCGCGCCCGCTCCGTCGGAACCGGTCCTGGCCCTGTCGCTGCCCCCGCCGCGTCGGGTGTGATCCCGCGCGGCCGCGCCGATGCGCCCGGCCGCCGTTGCGCACATCCGATCCGTCATCTTCCGGGACAGCACCATGATCACCCGACGCCTTCTGCTGGCCGCCGCGCCGGCTGCCCTTGCCGCCTGCACGATGCGCGGCGCCCCGCCCGTCAACGACTATTCTCCGCCGCCACCGCCGCCCCTGCCGCCGCTGCCCGCCCGCTATGGCGCGATCACGGACGAACCCTTTCCGGTGGCCGCCGTGCCCGAGAACCTCGTCCCGCCCGAACTCTGGCGGCAGGAGGTGGCGAACCCCTGGCCCGACGAGGCGCCGGGCACCGTCATCGTCGACCCCGCGGCGGCGACACTGCACCTCGTCCTCGCCGACGGCCGTGCCCTGCGCTACGGCGTCAGCGTCGGCCGCGCCGGCTTCGGCTGGAGCGGCGAGGCGCGGGTTCGCTACGGGCTTCACTGGCCGCACTGGAAGGTCCCGGACGAGACCATCGCGCGCCAGCCGGAGCTTGCGCCCTTTTCGTGGCGGCGGGGCGGGATGCCGCCCGGGCCAGGCAATCCGCTTGGCGCGCGCGCACTCTATCTCTGGAGCGGCGGCCGCGACACGCTCTACCGGATCCACGGCGCCTGCGAGCCGAACTACCTGGGCAAGCAGGTGTCGGCCGGGTGCATCCGGATGCTGGATCAGGACGTGATCGACCTCTACGACCGAGTCCCCCACGGCGCGCGGGTCCTCGTCCTCACGCCGCCCGACGCCGGCTGGCTGGACGCCGATGCCACCGTCACGGCGCTGGAGCCCGCCGCCGCGTCCCTGTAGCCGGGCACGTCGAACGAGGAACGCCCCGGGCTTTCACCCGGGGCGTTCCGAAGTTTCGTCAGCGAAGGGCGCGGATCACTCCGCCGCTTCTTCCTTCTTCGCTTCCTGGCCGGTCTCCTGGTCGACCACCTTCATCGACAGGCGGACCTTGCCGCGATCGTCGAAGCCCAGCAGCTTGACCCAGACCTCCTGGCCTTCCTTCAGAACGTCCGAGGGATGGTTCAGGCGGCGGTTCTCGATCTGGCTGACATGCACCAGACCATCGCGCTTGCCGAAGAAGTTCACGAAGGCGCCGAAATCGACGATCTTCACGACCTTGCCCTTGTAGACGCCGCCCTCCTCCGGCTCCGCCACGATCGAGTGGATCATGTCGTAGGCCTTCTGGATGGCCTCGCCGTTGGGCGACGCGATCTTGATGACGCCGTCGTCGTTGATGTCGACCTTGGCGCCCGACAGCTCGACGATCTCGCGGATCACCTTGCCGCCGGAGCCGATCACTTCGCGGATCTTGTCGGTCGGGATCTGCATCGTCTCGATCCGCGGTGCGTGAACGGAGAACGCGCCGGTGCCCGACTGCGCCTTGTTCATCTCGCCCAGGATGTGCATCCGGCCGGCCTTCGCCTGCGCGAGGGCTTTTTCCATGATCTCGGGCGTGATGCCCGCGACCTTGATGTCCATCTGCAGCGAGGTGATGCCGGCTTCGGTGCCCGCGACCTTGAAGTCCATGTCGCCGAGGTGATCCTCGTCGCCCAGGATGTCGGTCAGGATGGCGTAGGAGCCGTCCTCTTCCAGCACCAGGCCCATGGCGACACCCGCCACGGCGGCCTTCAGCGGCACGCCCGCGTCCATCATCGACAGCGAGCCGCCGCAGACGGAGGCCATCGAGGAGGAGCCGTTCGATTCCGTGATCTCCGACACCACGCGCAGGGTGTAGGGGAAATCGGTCGGCGCCGGCAGAACCGCCTGCAGCGCGCGCCAGGCGAGCTTGCCGTGGCCGATCTCGCGGCGGCCGGGGCTGCCCACGCGGCCCACCTCACCCACCGAATACGGCGGGAAGTTGTAGTGCAGCAGGAAGTTCGAGCGGAAGTTGCCGTGCAGCGCGTCGATGATCTGCTCGTCGTCGCCGGTGCCGAGCGTGGTGACCACGAGGCCCTGCGTCTCGCCGCGGGTGAACAGCGCCGAGCCGTGGGTGCGGGGCAGGATGCCGGTCTCGATCTCGATCGGGCGGACCTGATCCAGCGCGCGGCCGTCGATGCGGCGGCCGTTCTTGACGACATCGCCGCGCAGGACGTTCGATTCCAGCTTCTTCAGAGCGGAGCCGAGGTTCGGATCCTCCAGCTGCTCTTCGGTCAGGGCGGCCTTCACGTCGGCCTTGGCGGCCGCGACCGCTTCCTGACGCTCCAGCTTGTCGAGGATGCCGTAGGCGGCGCGCATCTTCTCTTCGCCCGCGGCCTTCACGGCCTCGTAGAGCGCCGAGTAGTCGGGGGCCTGGAAGTCGAAGGGTTCCTTCGCGCTTTCCTCGGCCAGCTGGATGATCAGGTCGATCACCGGCTGGATCTGCTCGTGCGCGAAGGTCACGGCGCCCAGCATCTCGGCCTCGGTCAGCTCGTAGGCTTCCGATTCCACCATCATCACGGCGTCTTTCGTGCCCGCGACGACGAGGTCGAGCCGCTGCTCGGGGTTGTTGCGCAGGTCGTGCATGTCCTCGACATCGGGGTTCAGCACGTAATCGCCGTTGGCATAGCCGACGCGGCAGCCGGCGATCGGGCCGCGGAACGGCACGCCGGAGATCGTCAGCGCGGCGGAGGCGGCGATCATCGCCACGATGTCCGGGTCGTTGACCAGGTCGTGGCTGAGGACGGTGCACATCACCAGCACTTCGTTCTTGAAGCCGGGGACGAACAGCGGGCGGATCGGACGGTCGATCAGGCGCGCGGTCAGCGTTTCCTTCTCGGTCGGCCGCGCCTCGCGCTTGAAGAAGCCGCCGGGCACCTTGCCCGCGGCGTAGTATTTTTCCTGGTAGTGCACGGTCAGCGGGAAGAAATCCTGCCCCGGCTTCGGCTCACGCGCATAGGTCACGTTGGCCATGACCGAGGTCTCGCCCAGCGTGGCGATGACCGAGCCGTCGGCCTGGCGCGCAACCTTGCCCGTTTCCAGAGTGAGGGTTTCACCGCCCCACTCCATGCTCTTCTTCGAGATATTGAACATCAGCGTATCCTGTATGGGAGCGCTCGCGGCCCCTGCCGCGTCTCCCGTTTGCATGGCGGCCCCATTGCCGCCGACCCCTGCCCGTTCCATGGGCATCCTGCTTTCACGGCGCGGGGGTCTGCGCGCCACATCAAGGATGGGCGGGCATTACAGGAAAGCGCGGCGTTTGGAAAGGGCGACGGAGGGGACGGGGGTCGGACGTGCGGCGGCCGTCAACCCGATGTTTACCGTCTTCCGGCCAGATCGACGGCATGAACATCGTGCACACACATCCCGAGGACTGGATCGCGCAGGTCTTTTCGGCGCGGGCGGTCTCGCGCGGCGGGGTGATCCGGCGCTCGACGGCCTGGGTTGACCGCGAGATCGGGCGGGCCCGCTTCATCGCGGAGGTGTCCTCGCGCGGCTTTCACCTGCTGGAGGGCGGCGGCCAGTTCGTCGTGATCTGCAATCCGGCGCCGTATCGCGTGATCGTCTGACCCTGCCCGAATTTTCGTCGAAAATTCGCTGTATCCCGATGCGGCGGCCGCCATGAAAAACGCCCGCCGGAGCGGCGGGCGTCTGATCGTTCGAAGCGGTTCAGCTCAGCGGCGGATGCCGAGACGGCCGATCAGGGTCTGGTAGCGGCCTTCGTCGTTGGCCTTCAGGTAGTCCAGCAGCTTGCGGCGCTGCGCCACCAGTTTCAGCAGGCCGCGGCGGCCGTGGTTGTCCTTGGTGTGGGTCTTGAAATGCTCGGTCAGCGTGGTGATCCGGCTGGTGAGGATCGCGACCTGAACCTCGGGCGAACCGGTGTCGCCGTCCTTCGTCGCGTAGTCCTTCATCAGCTTCTGCTTTTCTTCGGCAGTGATCGACATCGGGGTCTCCTTCAGGGTTGGCGTGATGGGCCGCAGCCGGGATGTCGTCCAGCAGGGTCCGGAGGGCTCCGCCGACCCGGGGTCGCGCGGATTGCGGGCAGATACCGGATCGCACCGCGAAAGGGAAGCGGAAAGGCGCGCGGTCCGGCCGGTGCCGCGCAGGCGGCGCGCGGCGCCTGGATCACGCCGCGTCGTGGGCGGTCAGATGCGGCACCTCGCTGGCGCCGATCAGCCGGATGTCGGACAAAGCGGGCGTCGTGCCGGGACCTCCGCGCACCAGGCTCACGCCGTCCGCCACGATGCGCCACTGGCCGTCCGCTTCCGCCACGAGTTCGACCTCGGGCTCCGGCCCTTCGGCATCGTCCCAGACGATCAGCAGGCTGTCGCTGCCGGTCTCGAAGTCCACGATCTCGGCCGGTTCGGAGCCGCCGGCGCCGACGAGGATGTCGTCCGCCCCGTCGCCCGCAGTCACGATGTCGCCGCCCCCGGCGATGATGGTGTCGTCGCCGCCGCCGCCGTTCAGGTAATCGCCCGGATCGCCGTCCGCGGCCCCGCTCCGCAGGCCCTGCACCAGCGGGTCGGCATCGCCCTGCCCGCCGAGGAAATCGCCCTCCAGCAGATCGTCGTCGTAGACATCCTCCGCCGGTGCGAGGCCCGAGATAAGGTCGTCGCCCCAACCGCCGAACAGCGTGTCCGCCCCGCGGCCGCCGGTCAGCGTGTCGTCGCCGAGCCCTCCGTGCGCGGCATCGGCCCCGGTTCCGCCGTGCAGCCGGTCGCCGCCCGACCCGCCGTGCAGGACATCGTCGCCGTCGCCGCCCAGCAGGGTGTCGTCGCCCATCATGCCGCGCAGGTCGTCGTCGCCCGTGCCGCCGGACAGGGCATCGCCGCCGTCGTCGCCGCGCAGGCTGTCCGCCCCGGCGCCGCCCAGCAGACTGTCGGCACCGTCGCCGCCCAGCACCTCGTCGTCGCCCGGCCCGGCCTCGACCCGGTCGTCGCCCGCGTAGCCGCCCATGCGGTCGTCGCCGACGGTGCCGCGCATCGCGTCGCTGGTGTCCTCGCCCGTCAGGATCAGCCCGCTGATGGAGCCCGGATCGGCGGGATCGTCCGTGGCCGATGCGCGGCCGTCGGCGCCGCCGAAGCCGTCGTCGTCGGCCTCGTCCGCCGCCGTCATGTCGTCGATCCCGACGAAGGCCGCCGCACCGATCAGGGCCATGCCGAACAGGCCCGCCACCAAGAGCATCGCCACCTCCCGCAGATGAGTGAGGCCTGCAGAACACCACGCGCCGCGGCGTTCGGGCAATCGCATTCGAATCAGGTGGTTAACGCGTCCCCGCCAGCCGGGCCGCCGCCGCAGGTTCCGCACAACCTGCACATACATGTATCGCCTGCGATCCCGCTTGACGCGAGTGCGCGCCGCCTCCTAGCGTTTCATGGCCCGGAGCTCCCGGGTGGCGACGGTCCCGCCCCCTCGGGAGGAGCGGGCCGGATCGGCGCCGCAGCACCGCGCCAGACGGCAAGACGTCACGCCGGGCCAACCGGCGGAGCCCCTGCGATCTCATGACATTTCGGGAGGAACTACCATGCAATCGACGGGACTGAGGCTTCTTGCCACGTCCGCTCTGGCCGCCACCGCGGCCATCGCCCTGACCTCCGCCGCCATGGCGCAGGACTACAGCTGGCCGCGCCTTCTGGTGATCGGCACGCCCTCGACCTCGACCGGATCGTTCGCATCGACCAACGGCTGGGGCCCGGTGCTTCAGCAGGAAACCGGCATGACCGTCCGGATCGTGCCGACCGGATCCGAGCCCGAGCGCTACAACCGTCTGGTGCAGCGCGAGGATATCCAGATCTCGTCCGTCTCGGCCTCCGAGATGCGGTTCCAGATCGAGGGCATCGGCGCCTATGCCTCCGTCCCCGCGAAATCCATGCGGATGGTCTGGCACCACAACGACACGCCCTGGGGCTTCGTGGCCTCGGGCAAGTCGTCGGTGCAGGGGCTGGAGGATCTGAAGAACGGCGGATTGCGCATGGCGCAGGCGGCGTCCTCGCCCGCGATGACCGAGGCGGTGACCATCGGCGTCCCGGCCTATCTTGGGATGAGCCAGGAGGAAGTGGACAGCAAGATCACCTTCATCCCGACCTCGTCCTACGGCGAGAACTGCAAGTCGGTGGTCGAGGGCAAGGCGGACATCGCCTACTGCTCGCCCATCTCGTCGGTGCTGTCGGAGATGGAAGCCGCCCCCGGCTCGATCAAGTGGCTGCCGATGCCCGCCGACAACCCGGGCTGGGACGCCTACCTGGACGTGAACCCGATGCTGGTGCCGTCCGAGATGACGGTGGGCGTGTCCACCGCCAAGGGCGTGCCGGGCGCGACGTCGAACTTCGTCTATGCGGTGCCGACCAGCGCCGATGCGGACTTCGTCTACCACATGGCGAAATGGTTCGACGAGAGCTTCGACAACTACGCCAAGACCCACATGCTGGCCGCCCGGATGAGCCGCGAGCTGTGGCGCGGCTATCTCGACCGGACGCCGATGCCGGTGCACGAGGGCGCGGTGCGCTACCTCAAGGAGATCGGTGTCTGGACCGAGGATGACGACGCCTGGAACCAGGCCGCCATCGAGAAGATGGACACCTGGATCGAGGCGCGCGACGCCGCCCTGGCCGAAGCGCGCGAGGCCGGGGTCGACATCCAGTTCGAGAACCCCGACTACCTGGCGATCCTCGAGAAGCACACGAAGGACCTGGAAGGCTTCCGCTCGCGTCTCTGACGCGGGCCGAGGTCCCGGGTTCCGCAAGACCTCCGCCGCGCGGCCCCTTTCCGGCCCGCGGCGGGGCGTTCCGCAACCAGGACGCGCGGGCCTCCCGCGCCAGCACCGGCTTCCGACATGACACACACAACCCCCTCCTCCGCGGTCGACCCCGCCACTCAGGCGACGGTCGACGAGGACAGCATGCCCCAGGGCGAGATCACCCGCCTCGGCGCGCTCTTCTCCTGGCAGAGCATCCTCTTCGTCATCCTGTGCGTCCTCGGCCTCGGCCTCGGCATCTGCTTCATCTTCGGCATCAAGCTGGGTGGGCGGATCATGCTGGAGGCGCAGTACTACTGGATCTTCATCGGCCTCTTCGGGGCCGCGGCCTTCATCGCCCTGCCGGCGGTGAAGGGGCAGAGAACCGTCCCCTGGTACGACCTGATCGCCGCGGCCGCGATCATGTGCATCAGCTTCTGGTTCTCGACCTACGCCTGGGACATGGTGCAGGCCGGCTGGGCCAACGTGCCGGCGGGCATCGTCATCTACCTGCTGATGCTGGAGATGGCGCGGCGCGCGGGCGGTCTGCCCTTCCTGCTGGTGGTCGTCATCCTCGGCCTCTACCCGCTGATCGCGGACCGGATGCCGGGCGTGATGATGGGCATCCCCTACTCCTTCGACCGGATGATCGAATATCACGTCTTCAACACCGAGGGCCTGATGGGGATCACGACGAAGGTGGTGGCCGAGATCATCCTCGGCTTCCTCGTCTTCGCGGGCATCCTGCTGGCGACCGGCGCAGGCGAGTTCTTCATCAACCTCGCCAACGCGGGCTTCGGCAAGTACCGCGGCGGCCCGGCGAAGGTGTCGATCGTGGCATCGGGCTTCTTCGGCTCGCTGTCGGGCTCGATCTTCTCGAACATCGCGGGGACCGGGTCGATCACCATCCCGACGATGAAGAAGGTGGGCTACCCGCCCCACTACGCCGGCGCCATCGAGGCCTGTGCCTCGACCGGGGGCGTGGTCATGCCGCCGGTGATGGGCGCCATCGCCTTCGTCATGGCGATCACCATCGGGGTCGATTACGCGGTGGTGATGATCGCGGCGATCCTGCCCAGCTTCCTCTACTACTTCGGGCTGATGCTTCAGGTCGACGCCTACGCGGCCAAGACCGGAATGAAGGGCCTGCCCGAGGATCAGCTGCCCCGCGGGCGCGACGTGATGAAGACCGGCTGGCCCTACCTGATCGTGCTGATCTTCCTGACCTGGGGCCTGCTCTACATGCGGTGGGAATACTACGCCCCGTGGTACGCCTGCGTGCTGATGATCGCGCTGTCGTTCCTGCGCAAGGACACGATGATGACCCCGATCCGGATGTTCGAGACCATCCGCTCCATCGGTGTCCTCGTCGCGCAGTCGGCGGCGATCATCCTGCCGATCGCCTTCGTGGTGTCGGGTCTGACGATCACCGGCGTGACGGGGGCGATGACGTCGAGCCTGGTGCAGATGGGGGGCGACAACGTCTACCTCATCATCGCGCTCGGGGTGCTGGCGTGCTTCGTGATGGGCATGGCGGGGCTGGCCATCGTGGCCTATATCTTCCTCGCCGTGACGCTGGCCCCCGCGATCATCGAGATCGGCGGGCTGAACGAGGTGGCCGTCCACTTCTTCATCATCTACTACGCCATGCTCTCGGTGATCACGCCGCCCGTCGGGGCCGCCGCCTTCCTCGCGGCGACCATCGCGGGGGCGAAGCCGATGCAGACCTCGTTCACCGCGATGCGTCTGGGAGTGGTGATCTACTTCGTCCCGCTCTTCTTCCTGTTCGAGCCGTCGCTGGTGCTGCAGGGGGACCTCACGCCGCTGATCTACGTCCTGCCCTCGGTGATCGTCGGAATCATCATCCTGGCAGGCGGGCTGGAAGGCTACCTGCTGGGCGTCGGCCGCGTGCGGTCGATCCTGCGGGTGCCGCTGGCGGCGGCGGGCTTCGCCTTCTCCTACCCCGGCCTCTACGGGACCATCGGCGGCGGCATCGCCTGCGCGATCCTCGTGGCGCTGGTCTGGATGGACAACAAGAAGGCGCAGACGGTGGGCGTGCCCGGCGAATAGCGCCCGCCCGGACACGACCCCGCGCGACGACAGGGGCCCCCGCGAAGAACCGCGGGGGCCCTTCCGCATCCGGAACCGCCCTCCCCGCGCCCGCGTTTCCGACAGAACCGACCGGAGGCGCGGCCATGCAGGTCCGAACCATCTTCCTCAGCCTCAGCGCACGAAACTTCGACGGCCAGGCCCGCTGGTGGGCCGACGTGCTGGGGCGCCCCCACGACCGCGAGCCGATGCCGACCTGCCGCGAATGGGACCTGGCCGACGGGGTGCTGTTCCAGGTGCTGGACCAGCCGCGCGAGGCGCGGGTCGACGTGTCGCTGCGCATTTCCGGACTGGATGCCGAGATCGCCCGGCTGCGCCGCGCCGGCGTCGACATTCCGGACCCGGTGAAGGTCGAGGGGTTCGGCACGCTGCGCCTCGTCCAGTTCTCGGACCCCGAAGGCAACCGCGTCAACCTGCTGGAGGGCGAATGACGCCGGCGCCCGCAGGCCGACCCGATCGAGGAGGACCCGCATGAGCGCCCGCACCACGCTTGCCGCCCTGCTGCTGGCCACCGCCACGGCCGCCCATGCCGAGACCGCCCGCGGCGGCGGCGCGGCGGAGCTGCTGCGCGCCATGGCCCCCGACCGCGCCGATCTCGCGGAGTTCCGGTGGCAGGCCCGCCCGGTGCTGATCTTCGCTCCCTCGCCCGACGATCCCCGTTACCGCAGCGCGGTCCACGATCTGGAAACGCGCCGCGACGCGCTGGCCGAGCGGGACATCGTCGTGCTGACCGACACCGACCCCGCCGCCGGCGGACGCCTGCGCGACGCGCTCGGCGCGCGGGATTTCAGGATGATCCTCGTCGGCAAGGACGGCGGCCGGAAGATGGACGAAGCCGCGCCCATCCCCGCCGACCGGCTCTTCGCCGAGATCGACGCCATGCCGATGCGCCGCAGCGAGATGCGCGAGGACGGGTCCAACTGACCCCTCAGGCCTCGTCCGGCATGGGCAGGTCGGCTCCCAGCCCCCGCAGCGTGATCGTCGCGTAGCGCAGCGCCACGGCCTGTGCCGTCAGCCCCTTGCCGGGCTTCAGCCAGCGCGGCACGTCGTTCACCGACGACAGGATCTGCCGCGCCGCCAGCGCCGCGTCGGTGCGGATCAGCCGCCCCGCCTCCATCGCCGCCGCGATGGCGTCGCGCAGGATGTGCTCGAACTCGTCGCGCAGCTCGGTCACGCGGCGGCGGCGGTCGGCATCCTGGATCGACTGGAACCCCATGCGGGTCATCATCCAGGCCTCGCGCTCCCGGTCCATCCGCGCGGACTGGGCCGAGACGAAGCACAGGATCTTCTCGATCGGATCGTCGGTCCGTTCCATCGCCTCGCGGACCACGCGGACGACCTCGGTCATCCGCTTGTGGACGACGTATTCGTAGAGCGCCTCCTTGTCGGCGAAATGGTAGTAGAGCGCGGGCTTCGTCAGCCCGGCCGCGACGGCGATGTCGCGGATGGTCGTGCCCTCGAACCCGTTGCGGGCGAAGAGGCCCGAGGCGATGGCGGCGATCTCGTCCCGCCGCTCCTGTCCCTTGCGGGGGGCGGGGCGCGGGGCGGCGCGGGCAGCGGGCGCCGCCCGGGCCTTCCCGCTGGTGGAGCCCGTGGTCATGGCATCTCTGTCCTGTCGAGGCTGCGGCGCAGGCCGCCAGGCCCGGCCCGGTGGCCCGCCGGCGGTCGCGCGCGGCGCCGGATCAGCGGCGATGCCGCCGGCCCGGCCGTGCCGTCACTTGCAGCATTGCGCGATGGCCTGCGACATCATCGGCAGCAGACGCTCGGCCTGCGGCGACAGACGCGCCTCGGGGCCCTCGATGGCGATGACCAGCATGTCCCCGGCGCTCTGGTGACGGACCTGGGCGGCCACGGCATGCAGACCGGGCGCCGAGCCCGCGCCCGAGAACGCCCGGCGGCGGCGTCCTTCGGACATCCGCTCCATCCAGTCGGCGGTGTCGATGGCGCTTTCGCCCGGGCGGCGTTCGGCATTGATGCGGGTCAGGATGCGGCGCACCTGGCGGTCGTCCATCATCGCCAGCAGCGCCATCCCCTGAGCCGAACGCGCGACAGAATGCAGCGCGCCGGGTGCGGGGGCGCGGCCGTCGGTGCCCTCGGCGGAGTAGATCACCTGCACCGACAGCTCGTTCATCCGCGCCAGCACCACGTATTCACCGGTATGCCGCGCCAGCCCCTGGGCCAACGTCACCAGCGAGCCCTGCTTGACCAGCGAGGGATCCACCCACGATCCCAGCAGCCCGGTGCGGCGCGTCAGCCGGTATGTCCGCGTCTCGCGGTCGTGCTGCAGGTAGCCCATCGTCACCATCGAGCGCAGCAGCGCCGAGGTGCTGGACTGCGGATAGTTCAGCGCCGAGGCGATTTCCGAGATGCTCACGTCGCGGCGGACGTGGTCGAAGAATTCCAGGATCTGGATCGTCCGGGCGGCGGATTTCACGACGCTCGGCGGCAGCTCCGACCGGAACGGGCCCGGAGAGACCGGAACGCCTGCGACAAGGTCCGGACTGGTCTCGTATGACATGTGGTTTCTCCTCCCAAACCTGTCAGCGACGGGCGCACCTCACCCGCGCCCGCCGGATGCGATCCGGCCGGCCTCCTCTGCCTGAGGCTCGGGGAGGTGAGTCGTTACTGACTTACCGGTAGTTAAGTAAACGTTGCGAAATGTGTCAAGCGGCCCCGCGTCAGCATGGCATACCATCGCGGGGAAAGTCGTTTGCGCACAAATGACTACAGGGGCAGAATGGCGGAATGCCGCCGGAATTCCGGGGGTGCGGGCGGATCCTGCGGTGCGGCATGCATGTTGTAGACAGGCAAATCGCTCGCGAACGGATATGTCCGACGCCCGGCGATTCGCGCAATTTCCGGAAAGCGGAAGATGATCGTCCGCGGTGCGGAATATGCTGTCGCACTGCTCGGAGGTGCCGTCATCCTCGGGTCGTGCCCGAGGATGACAGTGCAGGAAGTGCGACGGATCAGGCCGCATGCAGCGGGAACGACAGCGCGTGCAGCGTCAGGAACGAATCCCGCGCCCGCCCTCAGATCATCAACGACCCGCCGTTGATGTCGTGCACGGCGCCGGTGATGAACCCGGCCCCGCGCGAGCACAGGAAGCCGACCAGATTGCCGATGTCCTCCGGCTCTCCGAAGCGGTTGACCGGGATCGTCGATTTCAGGCTCTCGATCAGCTCCTGAGGCGAGCCATCGCTCATCGCGCCGGTGATCCGCCCCGGGCAGACCGAGTTGACCGTGATCCCCTCCGCCGCGACCTCCTTGGCGAAGCTGCGCGTCAGACCCAGGATGCCGGTCTTGGTGACCACGTAGTGAACGCCGGCCACGTTCGCCGGCGACCGCCCGCCGCGGGACGAGATGTTGACGATCCGCCCCCAGCCGGCCTTGCGCATCGGCGGCAGGCAGATCTGGCTCATCCGGAAAGGCCCGGTGATGTTGACGTCCATCACCTGGTTCCATTCGTCGAGGCTCATCACCGACGGCTTCGCCGACTTCCGGTCCTCCGGCTGCTTGGGCGAGATGCCGGCGTTGTTCACCAGAACCGCGATCCGGTCGTAATCCGCATCGCCCAGCCGCTGGCGGAACGACGAGCGGTCCTCCTCGTTCCCGACGTCCAGCTTCAGCGGCACCGTGTCCGCGCCGCCCTCGTTCATCCGGGCGGAGGCGGCCTTCACCTCCTCCTCCAGGATGTCGGTCATCACGATCCGGTAGCCCATCGAGGACAGCTTCTGCGAGATCGCCAGCCCCATCCCCCGGCAGGCGCCGGTCACCACGGCGACGCGGCCGTCGCCCTCATTCACATAGTCGGCCATGAGAACACCTGTCCGTAGGTTTCAAGCGGGGTCAGCGAAGGCCGGAAGGCGTTCGCCAGCGTCTCGTCGAGGCTTTCCAGCGTCCAGCCTTCGGAGCGGTGGATCGACCGGATCGGCCGGGGCTGGGAATAGAGATAGACCTCGTTCCCGCGCACCCCGATGATCTGGCCGTTGATGTCCGCCGCCTCGTCGCTGACCAGCCAGGCGGCCACCGGCGCGATCTGCTCGTTGGTTCCTTGCGTGGAGCGGTACTTGCGGAAATCCGTGTTCGATCCCGGCGCGTCGTATTCCTGCTTGCGGAAAGCGTTGATCGCCTCCCACTGGCGCGAGGTGGCCGAGGGCGCCATGCAGTTCGACCGGATCGGGCCATGGCGGGACATGTCGAAGGCGATGATCTTCGACAGCGACATGATCCCTCCCTTCGCGGTGCCGTAGTTCGACACTCCCATCGACCCGATCAGCCCGGTGGTGGAGGTCATGTGGAGGAAGGCACCCGACTTCTGCGCGATGAAATGCGGAGCCGCCGCGCGGCTGACATACCAGGTGCCGTAGAGGTGGGTGTTGACGACGATGTCGAATTCCTCGGGCGTCATCTTCTCGAACGCCGCGTGGCGCATCACGCCCGCGCAGTTCACAACCGCGTCGATCCGGCCGAAGCTGTCCAGCGCGCATTGCACGATCTTCTGCGCGCTGTCCCAGTCGGCCACGCTGTCGGTGGACGCCGCCGCCTCGCCGCCCGCGTCCCGGATCTGCGTGGCGACCCCCTCGGCGGCCGTGGCATCAGTCCCCTCCCCTTTCGGAGAGGTCCCGATGTCGTTCACCACCACCTTCGCGCCATGCGCCCCGGCATAGAGTCCCAGCGCGCGTCCGATGCCGGACCCGCCCCCGGTGATCAGCAGCGTCTTGCCTTCCAGATGTGCCATGTCCAGTCCTCAGATATCCAGGCCCAGCCGGTAGACCCGGTTGGCGGTCCCGGCATAGAGCGCCTTTTTCTCGTCGGCGCTCGCCCCTTCCGTGATCCGCTTGAAGGCGTTCCAGGTCACGCCGTAGCCGGCCTTGCCCTTGTCGACGGGGAAGTTGCTTTCGAACATCCCGCGCTGCGGCCCGAAGCGGTCGATGCAATGCTCGATCCAGGGGCGGATGTCGTCCGCCACCTGCCGGCTGGTCGGCCCCTGCGGCAGCTCCTCCCACGGGAAGCCGTAAGCCGAGATCGCCATCCCGCCAAGCTTCACCACCACGTTCGGGCAGGCCGCAAGCGCGTCGATGGAGGCGGACCAGTCGCGGAACACATCGTCCCGCTTGCCCTTGTAGGGCCCGATGCCCAGAGGCCCGCCCACATGGTTCAGCACGATCGGCGTCTCCGGGAAGGCCCGCGCCACGTCCAGCACGTCGTCCAGCTGCGTGTGAAAGACGTAGATGTCCGCCGACAGCCCGTGCTTGTCCAGCTGCGCGAACCCCTCGCGCCACTGCGGATCGCGCATCTTGCCGGGCAGTTTCTTCCCGAAGCTCGACGTCACGTCGGGATCGTAGGACAGCATGTCCCGCACCCCCCGGAAGCGCGGAGACGCCTCCTTCTGCGCCGCCATCACCTCGCCGACCTGCGCCCCCAGAGCGAAATCCCCCAGCGACACGATCCCCGCGCAGAGCTTCGGCCCCGGCCCCTCGGCATGTTTCGCGCCGACCCGCTCGGCGAATTCCACCTCGCCCAGGGTCTTCAGATGCTCCGGCCCGTCCGGCCGGTACTGGCTGCGGCACTGGATGAAGACGGTGGCCAGAACGTTGTGCCCCTCGCCGATGTCCGCAAGCAGCTCGTCATCGAGATACCGCTCGTGTTTGCGGTCCCACAGATGGTGATGCGGATCGACGATGGGCAGGTCGGGCTCCAGCGCCTCCTCGCGGGAGGCATCCAGCCAGTCCTGACGGATCGCGTGGAACGGCGGCGGAAAATCCTCCACCCGGGTCTTCAGATCGCTCATGCCACAGTGCCTCCCCGCACCGGTCCCCTGCTTCCTCTGGCGACAAGTATCCCGGGGGTCCGGGGGCGGAGCCCCCGGGAAGAGTTTTCGACGAAAACTCTTCGCAAAAGTCTTCGCAGAAGACTTTTCCCCCCGCTCACTCGTCCTTGTAGTTCGGCGGCCGCTTCTCCAGCGCGGCCCGCCGCGCCTCCTTCGAATTCTCGGTCTTGCCCAGCTCCAGCGTGAAGCGCTGCTCGAAGATGTAGCTGTCGCGCGGCGACATCAGCTCGACCAGGATCGCCGAGCGCTTGGCATACTTCAGGCCGACCGGGTTCTTTCCGGCGATGTTGTTCGCGATCTCGCGCACGCGCGGCATCAGCTGATCGGGCTCCAGCGATTCCTCGATCACGCCCAGGCGATACATCTCGTCGGCATCGAAATTCTCGCCCGTCGCCATCATCCGGCGCATCCGGCTCTTGCCCAGCAGCGTCACTAGGGTCGAGCCGCCGCCGGCGAGGCCCACGTTGATCTCGGGCATCCCGAAATAGGCGTTCTTCGAGGCGAAGAGGATATCGCACGCACCCGCCAGCCCGAAGCCCGCACCAAGCGCCGCGCCGTTCACCGCCGCGATGACGAACTTGTCGCATTCGCGGATCGGGTTCGAGGTCTCGCGCACCAGGCGGTTGTGGAACAGACCATCGCCCATCTTGTCCGGATCGGGCCGATCCTTTAGATCGGCACCGGCGCAGAACACGTGCCCGTCGCCGGTCAGGATCGCGACCCGCACGTCGGGCCGGTCGTTGATCGCGTCGAAGGCGTCCTGCAGCTCGTAGCGCATCTCGCGGTTCAGCGCGTTCACCTTGGGCCGCGCGAGGGTTACGGTGGCGACGTAGTTCTCCACCTCGACCCGGATGTTCTTGTATTCCATCGGAAAACTCCCTGTTATTCCGCTGCCCTGTCCGCCGCCTGACCGGAGGGGACGATCAGCGCGTCCAGCACCAGCCCCCCCGTCTCGCGCACCCGGAAGGGGTTGATGTCGATCTCCTCGATCCCGAAGGCCGGGTCGCTCACCAGATGGCTGACCGCGCTCACCGCCTGCGCCAGCGCGTCGACGTCCAGCGGCGCAGACCCGCGCCAGCCGGTCAGCAACTCGGCCGAGCGGGTGCCCAGCACCATCTCGCGCGCCCGCGCCACGCTCACGGGGGCGGGCGCGATCTTCACGTCGCCGAACAGCTCTGCCGTGGTGCCGCCGAGGCCCACCATGACCATCGGTCCGAAGGTCGCGTCCTGGCTGCCGCCGACGATCATCTCCTGCCCGCCGATCACCATCTCGGCGACCATGATCCCGTCGATCCGCGCGTTCGGGTCGGCTGCCTTCGCGCGGGACATGATCCCGTCATACGCGTCGCGCAGCGCGTCCGCGTCCCGCAGCCCCAGAACCACGCCGCCGATCTCGGTCTTGTGCGGCAGGTCGACGCTGACGATCTTCGCGACCACCGGCCAGCCCATGGCCTCCGCCGCCGCGACCGCCTCGTCGGCGCTTCCGCACAGCTTTTCCGCCGGCCCGCGCAGCCCCGCGCCGGCCAGATATTCCCGCGCCGCCACCTCGCCGCCGCCCGCGAAGGCGCCCGAGGGCATCGCGGCAGGCCGGTCCAGGGTCCGCTCCCGCGCCGCGCGCTGCAACTCGCCCGAGCGCCAGGCGCCGGCCAGCGCCGCGATCCCGCGATCGGGGTCGAGGATGTCGACCACGCCGATCCCGTGCAGCAGGTCGCGCTCTTCCTCGGTGATGAAGGACGCGAACATGAAGGTGATGTCCGGCCCCTTCGCCATCACCCGCTGGAACATCTCGCGGAAAAGCGCCATCCGCGCCGTCATGAAGCCCGAGAAGGCGAAGTAGAGGTAGATCGTGCCATACGATCCATCCGCCACGATCTCCTCCAGGATGCCTTCCATCTTCTCGATGTGCATCCCGCCGTTCGCGGTGACATCCAGCGGGTTGACCCCCAGGGTCAGCGGATAGATCCCGCGCGCCTTCGCCACCAGGTCATCCGACATCGGCGCGGGGTCCATCCCCTCGTCCGTGCAGGCGTCGGCGGCCATGATCCCCGCCCCGCCCGAGATCGTCAGGATGGCCACCCGGTTGTTCTTCGGACGCCCCGCAACCGAGACGACCAGCGCGCATTCCAGCATCTCCTCGACGGATCGGGGCCGAACGCATCCGTCCTCGGCCAGCACGGCGGAGTAGACGGCGTCGTTCCCCGCCAGACGGCCCGTATGCGACAGCGCCGCCCGCGCCCCGGCCTCGGACCGGCCGACCTTCACCAGGAAGACCGGCTTGTCCATCTCCGCCGCAACCTGCAACGCCTTCCGCAGGCGCGGCCCGTCCGAGCAGGTCTCCAGCGCCGCGCAGATCACGTGCGTTTCGGGGTCCCGCGCCATGCCCTCGATGAAGTCGGCCGCTTCCAGATCGCCCTCGTTCCCGGTGAAGAGCGCGTGGCTGATCCCGAGGCCGAGCTCCAGCGCCCGACCCATCACGTGGGTGCCGAGGGCGCCGGACTGCGTGATGATCCCGACATGCCCGGCCTTGGGCGTGTTGCTCATCAGGAAGCCGCTGAACGAGGCATAGAATTTGTTCGCCGGGCTCATCACGCCAAGCGCATTGGGGCCCGAGAAGTGCAGCCCCACCTCCCGCGCCCGCGCCTTCAGCCGGGCCTGCGCGGCCTTGCCCGCCTCGTCCTCCTCGGCGAAGCCCGAGGACAGGACGACGGCATTGCGGACACCGGCGGCGATGGCGTCCTCCATCGCGGCCTCCACCGCGTCGGTGCCGGGCACGCAGATGATCGCGTGGGTGATCTCCACCCCGTAATCCGCCGCCGCCTGTTTCGCCTCGATCCCCTGCACGATGTCGGCCTTCGGATGCACCACATGCACCCGGCCCTCGAACCCGTTCTTCAGCAGGTTCGCCAGCACCCGGCCGCCCATCTTGTGCGGGTCGGTCGATGCGCCGTAGAGCACGACGGATTTCGGGTTCAGGAAACGGTCGATCAGCATGGCGGCTCCGGTCGCGCGGGCAGTTCGGTATCCCGCTTAGCGCCGCCCGCGCCGCCCCGGCCACCGCCCCGCGCCGGATCGCACAAGTATGGAGCCAGCCGCGCCGGCCGCCACGCCGCCGCCGCCGTCGAACTCTGCCGACCCGGCATCATCCGGTCCCGGCGCAGGTTCGCCCGCCTCCTCCGGCCGGACATGTGAGGCAGTCGCCTCGCTCACGGCCGGCGCAGGCCTGGAGGCAGGCCCCCTCCCCCCTGACCGCATTATGCATCCGGCCGGCCCCGCCGCCGGTCCGGCACGCCGTCGCCCCCGACGCGCCTCGCCCGCCGCCGCTCCGGCCCGCGCCGGACCTACCGCTGCAGGCCGTCGAACACCGCCTTCTGCGCGGCGAAGGCGCGCCGGAAGGCGGGTCGCGCCTCGCCGCGGGCCACGTAGGCGGCCAGCGGCGGAACTGCCTCCAGCAGGTCCGTCCCCTCCAGCCGGCGCAGCACGCCGATCATCACCAGATCGCCCGCGGTGAATTCGCCCTCCAGCCATTCCCGGTCGCCGAGGAAGGCGGCCAGGTCGTCCAGCCGGGTGCGGATCCGGTCCTCCAGCATCGGCCGGCGGGCGGCATGCCACGTCTCCTTCCGCTCCAGGATCGACGCGATCTCGTGCTCGACGATCGGCGGCTCGACGGAGTTCAGCGCGGCGATGACCCACATCACCGCCCGTGACCGGGCGGCAGGATCGGCGGGCAGCAGGCCGGCGTGACGCTCTGCCAGATGCAGCACGATGGCGGCGGATTCGAACAGCGTCACCTCCCCGTCCTCGCAGGTCGGGATCTGTCCGAAGGGGTTCAGCGCGCGATGCGGCGGCGCCTTCATCTCGGCGAAGGAGACCAGCCGCACCTTGCAGGGCAGGCCCAGTTCCTCCAGCGCCCACCGGACGCGCATGTCCCGCGCCTGCCCGCGGCCCTCGTCGGGCGAGGCCGCGAAGGCGGTGATGGTGATGGTCATGGCGCTCTCCTTGAGCCGATGCCGGGCGGCGCGCGTTCGGAGCGGCACGAGGCCCCGGACCCGCCCTTCAGGGTTCGAGGTCGATGGCGGCGCGGAAGCTGCCGTCCATGTAGAACGGAACGGAGACGTGGCTGTGCGAGATCCGCCAGCCCTCGTCCCCGTGCCGCAGCCCGTAGGTGCAGCGGGCCCACCAGGCGGCCGGCTCGCCGCCGCGCTCGGTGGCGGTGTGGACGAGGCCGTGGACCAGCGCCAACCCGCCCTCCACCTGCATCGCCAGATCGCGGTGCGTCATCACCACCGGCCCGTCCCAGCCGTCGAACCATTCCTGGATCGAACCGCCGGGATCGACCACCAGCGGCGGCGCCAGATCGAAGATAACCGGCGCGTCGGTGAAGCAGCCCTCCCAGGCCTTGCCGTCGCGGGCATGGGCCGCGGCCTCCAGCCTGGCGATCAGGTCGCGCACGCCCGTTTCCGGCGCGGTGTCGGTCGTCCGGTCTGCATCGGTCATCCTGCGGCCCTCTCCTGATCCGTCCTGTCCCGAACCTGCGAAGGGGGTCATGCCCCGGCCTCGGCGGGCGCGCGGCCCCAGGCCTTCATCGCCGCGTCGACATCCATCCACATCGGCTCGAACACATGGCCGTCGGGATCGCAGAAGCTGCGGCCGTACATGAAATCGCCCATCTCCATGGTCTTGTCGTTGTCGCTGCCGCCATGGGCGAGCGCCGCCTCGACGATAGCATCCACCGCCGCGCGCGAGTCGCGCGACAGGGCCAGCAGGTGCTGGGTCGACGTGGCCGGATCGCTGGTCGGTTTCGGGGCGAAGCCGGCGAATTTCTCGTGCTCCATGATCATCAGGAAGATCGTGTCCGAGATCACGACGCAGGCGCTCGTGTCGTCGCAGAAGCGGTCGTCGAAGGTGAAGCCGATCCCGGCATAGAAGGCCCGCGAGCGGGCGACGTCGGTGACGGGCAGGTTCACGAAGATCATCTGGGGCGTCGTCATGGGGTGATTCCTCTCGGTTGACGGTTGCAGGATGCGCCTGCTGGTTTTATATTGCAACTGATCAGCTGTTAATTGAAACCAAGAAGGCGGATCATGGCCGGCAAGCGTCGATACGAGGATGGATGCGCCTTCGCGCAGGCGCTCGATCTGGTGGGCGAGAGGTGGGCGCTGCTGGTGATCCGCGAACTGGTGTTCGGGCCGAAGCGGTTCACGGACCTGAAGGCGGATCTGACCGGCATCGCGACCAACGTCCTCAGCCAGCGGCTGACCGACCTGGAACAGGCCGGGATCGTGGTGAAGAAGGAACTGCCGCCGCCCGCCCGCGTGCAGGTCTACGATCTGACCGACTGGGGCCGGGACCTTGCGCCGATCTTCCGGGTGATGGGTAGATGGGCCGCACGCTCTCCCCATCTGAAGACCGGCTGGCCGCTGTCGGTGAATGCCGCGCTGCTGAGCCTCGGGGCGATGTTCGACGCCGCGCGGGCCGAAGGCTTCGCCGCCGGGATCGAGCTGCGCCTCGACGGGCAGCCCTTCGCGGTGACGGTGCGGGACGGCCGCCTGACGGTCGATCCGGGCCTGCACGAGGCGCCGGACGTCGTGGTGACGGGCGATCAGAACAGCCTGCTGCCGGTGCTCTATGCCGGAATGCCGCTGAACGACGCGATGCGCTCGGGCCTGCGCGTCACAGGCGACGTGGGGGTGCTGCGCCGGTTCGCGACGCTCTTCCCGATGCCCGCGCCGGCGCCGCTGCCCGCCGGCTAGCCCCGCCGTATCGCGCGGCCGAGCGGGGCCGCGGCCTGCGACAGCAGGAAGAGGCCCGCCGCCACGCAGACCATCGTCGGCGCGGCCGGCGTGTCCAGCACGAAGGCCAGCTCCAGCCCGCCCAGCACCGACACCGCGCCGATGACGCCCGCCAGCACCGCCATCCGCTCGGGCGTGGCGCTGAAGGCGCGCGCGGCGGCGGGCGGGATCACCAGCATCGCGCCGATCAGCAGCGCGCCGACCACCTTGATCGCGACGGCGACGACCACCGCCAGGGCCAGCGTCAGCACGATCCGCTCGCGCCGGGGGTCGATGCCGGCGGCATGGGCGAGGTCCGGCGACAGCGTGGCCGTCAGCAGCGCCGACCAGCGCCACCACATCAGCCCCACGACCAGCACGGCGCCGCCCCAGATCACCGCCAGATCGCCCCGGGTGACGGCGAGGATCTCGCCGAAGAGCCAGGCGACCAGGTCGATCCGCACCCCCGTCAGGAACGAGGCCGCGACGAGGCCCAGCGCCAGCGCCGAATGCGCCACCACGCCCAGCATGGTGTCGGCGGCCAGGCTGCGCCCCTCCAGCGCCGCCACCGCGAAGGCGGTCACCAGCGCCACGATCAGCACCGCGACCATCACCGGCATCTCGACCGCCAGCGCCAGCGCCACGCCCAGCAGCGCGGCGTGAGCCGTGGCGTCGCCGAAATAGGCCATCCGCCGCCAGACCACGAAAGAGCCCAGCGGCGCGGCGGCCACCGCGACGCCCACGCCCGCCAGCGCCGCGCGAAGCATGAAGGGTTCGAGGATCGTCAAGATCTCGCTCCGCCGTTCCGTGGGTCGGCCCCGCCTGCGGGCGACGCGTGTTGATCGGAGCGGCTGCCGTGATGCCTCTCGTCACGCCTCTCTTTCAGCCCGCCATCCCGGTGCGAGGGTTCGGACGCATGTCCGCCGCCCTGCCCGTCGCCGTCGAGCCTCCCCCCCGCGTCGGAGGACCCGCCGGAACCCTGGTGCGCTGCGTTCCCCGACGCAATGTCGCCGCCGGACGAATTCCCGTGGCCGCGCCCCCCCGCGGATTCGCCGGGATGTCCGTGCGCGACGGCAGCGTCATGCACATGCACATGCACGTCGCCGTGGCCGACTCCGTGCCCGTGCCCGTGTAGATGCCCGTCGCCGTGCGTGTGATCGTGCTCGTGCCGGTAGAGCGCCAGCGCCCCCCCGGTGCCCGACCCGAACAGCGCGCGGTATTCCGGGGCCGAGGCCACCGCCTCGGGCGCGCCGTGGCAGCAGACGTGCCCGTTCAGGCAGACCACCCGGTCCGAGGCCGCCATCACCACGTGCAACTCGTGGCTGACCATCAGCACGGCGCAGCCGATCTCGTCCCGCAGGCGCTCGATCAGGCGGTAGAAGTCGGCCGAGCCGGGCTGATCCAGCCCCTGCGTCGGCTCGTCGAGGATCAGGAGCTCGGGCCGCGACAGCAGGGCGCGGGCCAGCAGCACCCGCTGGAACTGGCCGCCCGACAGCTCGGACATCTGCCGGCTCGCCAGCCCCTCGGTGCCGGCGCGGGCCAGCGCCTCCTGCGCCGCCGCGTCGCCCACGCGCGCGGGCAGCGACAGGAAGCGCCGGGCGGTCATCGGCAGGCCCGGATCGACATGCAGTTTCTGCGGCACGTAGCCCACCCGCAGCCCCGGCTTGCGGGTGATCGTGCCGGCCGAGGGCCGCAGCGCCCCGATCACCGCCCGGAGCAGCGTCGACTTGCCCGACCCGTTGGGGCCGACGATGGTGACGATCTCGCTCGGCGCGATGTCCAGATCGACGCCGGTCAGCGCCGGGACAGCACCGTGGCGGACGTCGAGTCCGCGCAACGCGATCAGGCTCATGCCGCCGGCGCCCCGCCCTCGCCGCCGTCGCGGCAGTTCGGGCAGATCCCGACGGCCTCCACCACCGCGCGCTCGATCTCGAAGCCGGCCTGCCGGGCGGACCGGGCGAGCGGCCCCTTCTCGGGCTCGGCCCGTGCCTCGGCCACCGCGTCGCAGGTGCGGCAGATCAGGAAGCTGGGATCATGGCTGTCGCCCGGATCGGTGCAGGCGACGAAGGCGTTCAGCCGCTCGATCCGGTGCGCGAAGCCGTGGCTCACCAGGAAGTCGAGCGCCCGGTAGGCGACCGGAGGCTGACTGCCCAGCCCTTCCTCGCGCAGATGATCGAGGATCTCGTAGGCGCCCATGGCGCGGTGCCGCTCCAGCAGCAGCTCCAGCACCCGGCGGCGGGTCGGGGTGAACTGCAGCCCCGCCTCGGCGCAGACCTGTTCCACCTGTGCCAGCCCCTGCCGGATGCAGGCGCCGTGATCGTGATGCTCGAAACCGTGCGCGGCCATGGTTGACCCTCCTGAAGATCGGGGCGACGAGGGGTTGATGCGACATGGGGTTGATACGGAGTGCCGTTCGCCGTATCAACCCCGAAGCGATGTTATACTATCACAAGGATGTTCCCGTGTCTCGCCTGTCAGCGCCCCATCCGTCCGCGTCCCTTTTCGTGTCCCGCCGCAGAAGGCCCGGCCGGCCTGCGTCCGGCCCTTCGTCCTGCCGCGTGTCCGGCTCCGTTCTGCCGGCCCTCGGGCTCGCCCTGCTGCTGCCCTCCGCCGCATCGGCCGAGCCGGCGGTGGTGACCGACATCGCGCCCGTGGGTTCGCTGGTGGCGCGGGTGATGGAGGGGGTGGGCAGCCCCGCGACCCTGCTGCCGCCGGGCGCCTCGCCCCATTCCTACGCGCTTCGCCCCTCGGATGCGGGGCGACTGGCCTCGGCCGATCTGGTCATCATCGTGGGGACCGAGCTGACGCCATGGCTGGAGGATCCGCTTTCCTCCCTCGCGCCCGACGCGGCGCGGCTCGACCTGCTGGACGCGCCGGGCACGCGGCGCCTCGATTTTCGCGACGGCCCCGTCTTCGCCGCACCGAAGGACAGCCACACGTCCGGGACCGGCGAGGGTTCTGCGGATGGCGACCATGCGCACGGGGATGATCACGGGGACGAGCACGGAGACGATCACGAGCACGGGCACGGGCACGATCACGGGCATGACGAGGCCGATCACGCCGGCCACGATCACGCCGCCGACGGCGACAGCGCGCACGGGCACGACCACGACCACGGGCACTCCCACGAGGGACTCGACCCGCACGCCTGGCTGGACCCCGGCAACGCCGCGATCTGGGTCGAGGCCATCGCGGAGGCGCTGAGCAAGGCCGATCCCGACAACGCCGCCGCCTATCGCGCGAATGCCGAGGCCGCCGCGGCGGACCTCGCCGCGCTGAGCGACCGGGTCGAGGAGATGCTCGCACCCCATCGGGCCGCGCGTTTTGTCGTCACCCACGACGCCTATGCCTATTTCGAGACCCGGTTCGGCCTGTCCCCGCTGGGCGCCATCGCCGAAGGCGACGCCCGCGCCCCCGGCCCCGCGCGGCTGTCCGAACTGCGCGCGGCGGTCGAGGCACGCGGCGTGGATTGCGTCTTCTCCGAACCGCAGATCGACCCGCGGCTGGCGGCGGCGATGACCGACGGCACCGACGCGAATCTGGCGCTGCTGGACCCGCTGGGCGCCGACCTCACGCCGGGCCCGGCGCTCTACCCGGCGCTGATCGAGACGATGGCGGGCGCGATCGCCGACTGTCTGGCGGACTGACGCGCCGCCCGGCCCGATCTGCCGGCCTGAGCCGCCGGCCGCACCCAATGGCCGGGACCTGCTGGCCCGACCCACTGGCCGGCACCCTCTGGCGCGGCGGCGCGGCCTCTGCCATCGTCGCGCCATGACCGATTACAGCCGCCTGCTGGATGCCGAGATCCGCGCCTTCGTCGACCGGACGAACGGGTTCTACCCGCCCGATGCGGCCGGCCTCTCGACGGAGGAGAACCGCCGCCTCTACGACACCATGTGCGCCGCCTTCGCCAGCCCCCGCCCGCCGGGGCTGGGCGTGGCGGAGGCGACGATCGCCGAAGTGCCGGTGCGGCGCTACCGGCCCGAGGCGCCGGGGCCGGTGCGGGTGGTCTACGCCCATGGCGGCGGCTTCGTGCTGGGCGGGCTGGACAGCCACGACGGGGTCTGCGCCGACATCGCCCACATGGCGGGGCTGGAGGTGGTCGCCGTGGACTACCGCCTCGCGCCAGAGCACCGGCATCCGGCGCAGCTGGACGATTGCCTGAACGTCGCCCGCGCGGTCGCCGCGGAGGGGCCGATCCTGCTGGCGGGCGATTCCGCCGGCGGCAACCTGGCGGCCGCGACGGCGCTGGCGCTGCGCGGCGCGGCCGATCTGCGCGGGCTGGTCCTCATCTACCCCGGCCTCGGCGGATCGCGCGGAACAGGCAGCCATGCGACGCACGCTGAAGCGCCGATGCTGAGTGCGGCCGAAGTCGAACTCTACGCGGGGATCCGCGGCAACACGCCCGGCGACCCGACGGCCGAGCCGATGCTGGCCGAACTCGCGGGCCTGCCGCCGGTCTTCGCCAGCGCAGCGGAGTGCGACCCGCTGGCCGACGACGCGGTCAACTTCTGCGAGAAGGTCCGTGCGGCCGGCGGCGAGGCGCGTGCGGTGGTCGAGCCGGGTGTGGTCCATGGCCACCTGCGCGCCCGGTTGATGTCGGCCCGCGCCGCCGAAGCCTTCGCGGCCATATGCACGGCCATTTCGGAGTTCGCGCAGAGGTGAGCCGTCCCGACCCCCGGGACGGGCTGCCACAGGACTGGGACGACGACCATGCCCCGGACCCGGCAGCGATCGCGAACGCGACCCGGCTGCTTGCCATGATCCGAGCAGCGGGGGTTGTCCCCGAACTGGCGCAGGTCGGCTACTGGCCGACCGTCTGCCTTGAATTCGACGGGGGCCGCACGCTGGTCGAGGTGTTCAACGGCAGCTTCGAGGTCTACACCCTGACCCGGCCCGGCGAGGACGCGTCGCTCTTCACCCTTACCGAGCACGACGCCGCTGCCCCGGACGTTCTGGATCAGGTGCTGACGGCCATGAGGCGTTCGATGGCCAGCAATCCGCTGCGCGCGGGCAAAGACGGCTGAGCAGGCGGGGCTCAGTTCCCCGCCGCCTCCATCTTCCGGTTCGCCACGACCTCTTCCAGCCAGCCCAGCCGCATTTCCGGCACCGAGGACAGCAGCAGGTCGGTGTAATCGTCGAAGGGCGGTGCCAGCACCTGGCTCTTCGGCCCGTAGCGCTGGACGCGGCCCTGGTACATCACGGCGATCGAATCCGCGATGGCCTTCACCGTCGCCAGATCGTGCGTGATGAACAGATACGCCACCTGCTCCTCCTTCTGGAGCTTCAGCAGCAGCTTGAGGATTCCGTCCGCCACCAGCGGGTCGAGCGCGCTCGTCACCTCGTCGCAGATGATGACCTTCGGCTTCGCAGCCAGCGCCCGCGCGATGCAGACACGCTGCTTCTGGCCGCCCGAGAGTTCGGCCGGGTAGCGGTCACCGTAGCCCTGGCCGAGCTCGATCTCCTCCAGCAGCTCGGCCACGCGGTCGTCGCGTTCCTTCCCCTTCATGCCGAAGTAGAATTCCAGCGGCCGCCCGATGATCGTCTTGACTGTCTGGCGCGGATTCATCGCGACATCGGCCATCTGGTAGATCATCTGCAGCTCGCGCAGATCCTCCTTCGACCGGCCCTTCAGATCGCCCGAGAGCCTGCGGTCGTCGAAGGTCACGCGTCCCTCGCTGGGCGGCAGAAGCCCGGTGATGACCCGCGCCAGCGTCGACTTGCCCGAGCCCGATTCGCCCACCACGGCCAGCGTCTGCCCGGGATAGAGCTCGACCGAAACGTCCCGGAGGATGTCCTTCTTCAGCCCGGCATAGCGGGCCGTGACCTTCTCGACCTTCAGGACGGGCCTGTCGCCCGGCTGCTTCTCCTCGTGGTCGATGGACCGGACGGAGACCAGCGCCTGCGTGTATTCCTCCTGCGGGTTGTTGATGATCTGGTCGGTGGTGCCGACCTCGACCGTCCTGCCGCCCCGCAGCACCATGATCTCGTCGCTGACCTGGGCCACCACGGCCAGGTCGTGCGTGATGTAGAGCGCGGCGACGCCGGTGTCGGCGATCGCCTCCTTGATCGCCGCCAGAACGTCGATCTGGGTGGTCACGTCCAGCGCGGTCGTCGGCTCGTCGAAGATCACAAGCTCCGGCTCGGGGCAGAGCGCCATCGCCGTCATCACCCGCTGCAGCTGCCCGCCCGAGACCTGGTGCGGATAGCGGTTGCCGATGTTGTCGGGATCCGGCAGGCCCAGCTTGCGGAAGAGCGTCACCGCCCGCTCCTCGGCCTGCGCGCGGGACACGCCGCGCGCCACCACCGTCGTCTCGACCACCTGGTCCATCAGCTTGCGGGCCGGGTTGAAAGAGGCGGCGGCGGATTGCGCGACGTAGGTCACGATCTTGCCCCGCAGGCGGCGCAGCGTGCCGGGCTTCGCGGTGCGGATCTCCTCGCCCGACAGCAGGATCTCGCCCTCGGTCAGGCGCACGCCGCCCCGCCCGTAGGCCATGGACGACAGGCCGATGGTGGACTTGCCCGCGCCGGATTCGCCGATCAGGCCCATGACCCTGCCCTTCGCCAGGGTCAGCGACACGCCGTCCACGATGACGATGTCCTGCGGCGGCTCGCCCGGCGGATAGGCCGTGGCCTCGATCTTCAGGTTGCGGATCTCCAGCAGCGTCTCGCCCTGGGCGACGTGGCGCACGGGGATGAAGCCCTCGTCGTCGTAGCCGTCGTCGTTGGCGTCCGTCTCGCTCATCCCCGGCCTCCTTTCAGGCTGCTGGTGCGGTTCAGGATCCAGTCGGCCACCAGGTTGACCGAGATCGCCAGCGTCGCGATCGCCACCGCCGGATAGAGCGCGGCGGCGATGCCGTAGACGATGCCTTCCTTGTTCTCCTTCACGATCCCGCCCCAGTCGGCGAGCGGCGGCTGCACCCCGATGCCGAGGAACGACAGGGTCGAGATGAAGAGGACCATGAAGATGAACCGCAGCCCCGCCTCGGCCACCAGCGGCGAGAGGGAGTTCGGCAGGATCTCCCGGAAGATCACCCAGGCGGAACCTTCGCCGCGCAGACGAGCGGCCTCGACGTAATCCATCACCACGATATCGGCGGCCACGGCGCGCGCCAGGCGGAAGACGCGGGTGGATTCGATCAGCCCCATGACGGCGATCAGCACCGGCATGGTGACAGGCATGACCGACAGCACCACCAGCGCGAAGATCAGCGCGGGGATCGACATGATGAGGTCCACCAGACGGCTCAGCGCCTGGTCCACCCAGCCCCCCGCCACGGCGGCGGCGAAACCCAGTACCGATCCGGTGACGAAGGCCAGGATCGTCGCGGCGGTGGCCACGAAGATGGTGATCTGCCCGCCGTAGATCATCCGGCTCAGCAGGTCGCGCCCGATGGAATCGGTGCCCAGCCAGTGATCGGGGGAGGACGGCTCCCACACCTCGCCCACCACCTCGAAGTAGGAATAGGGGGCGAGGAAATCCGCGAAGACGGCCGAGAGGAAATAGACGGCCGTCAGGATCAGGCCGATGAGGGCTGTCGGGGGAATGCGGCTCATCTCGGGTGCCTCAGGCGCGGGTTCGCGAGGATGGCGATGATGTCGGCCAGCATGTTCAGCCCGATGTAGACCGCCGCGAACACCAGTCCGCAGGCCTGGACGACCGGCACGTCGCGCTTGGCCACGTGGTCCACCAGATACTGCCCCATGCCGGGATAGACGAAGACGACCTCCACCACGACGACGCCGACGACGAGATAGGCCATGTTCAGCATGACCACGTTGACGACCGGCGCGATGGCGTTCGGGAAGGCGTGCCGCCAGATGATGGTGAACTGGCGCAGGCCCTTCAGCTCGGCCGTTTCGACATAGGCGGACTGCATGACGTTGAGGATGGCCGCGCGGGTCATCCGCATCATGTGGCCCAGCACGACGAGGACCAGCACCATCACCGGAAGCGCGATCGCCTCCAGCTTGTCGCCGAGGGACATGGCGTCATGCACGGTCGAGACCGAGGGGAAGAGCCGGAACTTCACCGCCAGGTAGAACATGACGATGTAGCCAAGCAGGAATTCGGGCACCGACACCGTCGCCAGCGTCACGGCCGAGATCAGGCGGTCGGGCCACTTGCCGGCGTAGCGGACGGCGATCAGCCCCAGCACGATCGCCAGCGGGACCGAGATCAGCGCGGCCCAGCCGGCGAGGAAGAGCGTGTTGCCGAGACGCCGGCCCATGGCGTCGGCGATGTCCTGACCGTTCGACAGCGCCGCGCCCAGGTCGCCCTGCAACGCCGCGCCGAGCCAGGAGAAATAGCGCGCGACGACGGGCTCGTTGAGCCCCAGCTCCTCGCGCAGGTTGGCCAGCGCGGTCGGCGTTGCGCTTTGGCCGAGGATGGATTGCGCCACGTCGCCGGGCAGGATCTGCGTGCCCGCGAAGATCATCACCGACGCGGCCAGCAGGAGAACGAGGCCCAGCGCGATCCGCTGGGCCACGAATTTCAGGATGGGATGCACGGCCGGACCCTCAGGAGGCGATCCAGCACTTGTGCGTCACGTAGCCGTTCATGTTGTCCTGGTTCGGATCGTCGATCCAGCCCTGCAGGTCTTCCGAATGGGCCGAGACGAAGTCGTTGAACATCGGACAGATCAGACCGCCCTCGTCGCGAACCATCATCGCCATGTCGCGATACATCTCTTTCCGCTTCGCGTCGTCCAGGGTGGCCTTGGCCTCCTGCAGCAGCGCGTCGAACTCGGGGTTCTTGAACCGGGTGTCGTTCCAGTCGGCGGTCGAGAGGTAGGCCGTGGAATACATCTGGTCCTGCACCGGACGGCCGCCCCAGTAAGAGGCGCTGAACGGCTGCACGTTCCACACGTCGGTCCAGTAGCCGTCACCCGGCTCGCGCTTGATCTCCAGCTCGATGCCCGCAGCGGCCGCCGATTGCTGGAAGAGCGCCGTCGCGTCCAGCGCGCCCGAGAAGGCGACATCCGAAGTGCGCAGGGTGATCGGGCCGGAATGGCCGGATTTCTCGTAGTGGAACTTCGCCTTGTCCGGGTCGTAGGTGCGCTGCTCGATCCCTTCGGGGAACAGCGGATAGGCCTCGTTGATCGGGAAGTCGTTCCCGACCGAGCCGTAGCCGCGCAGGATCTTCTCGACCATCTCTTCCCGGTTGATCGCGTATTTCAGCGCCAGCCGCAGGTCGTTGTTGTCGAAGGGCGCGGTGTCGCAGTGCATGATGAAGACGTAGTGGCCCTTGCCGCTCGCCTGGGTGACGGTGACGTTCGGCGCGCGGTCCAGCAGGCCGGCGACCTTGGGGTCGATCCGGTTGATGTAATGCACCTGGCCCGACTGCAGCGCGCTGGTCCGGGCGGTGTTGTCGTTGATGACGGTGATTTCCACCGTGTCGACATGGCCCAGGCTGTCGTCCCAGTATTCGTCGAACTTCTCGAACACGTGGCGCACGCCGGGCTCGTTCACCACGACCTTGTAGGCGCCGGTGCCGATGCCGCTGGTGGGGTCGTCCTTGCCGCCGTTCGGCTGCACGATCAGGTGGTAGTCGGCCATCAGATAGGCAAAGTCGGCGTTCGGGCTGTCGAGCGTCATCACGACGTTCTGGCCGTCCACCTTCATGTCGGTGATGCCCTTCACCACGCCCAGCGCGCCGGACTTGGATTCCTCGTTCGAATGCCGCTCGACCGTGGCCACGACGTCCTCGGGGGTCATCGTGGCGCCGTTGTGGAACTTCACGCCCTGGCGGACCTTGAACGTCCAGACGGTGGCGGTGTCGTCGCTGGTGACCTCTTCGGCGAGGCGCGGGATGACCGGGCCGCCGTTCGGATCCAGCTCGACCAGCGGGTCGCCGATCAGCTTGCAGATCTGGAAGGTCACCTGGTTCGACGCGAGGCCCGGATCGAGGCTGTCGGTCGAGCCGCCGCCCTGCATCCCCAGCTTCATCGTCCCGCCCTTCTGCGGGGTCTGCGCGCGCAGGCCCGAGGACAGCATCAGGTTCGCGCCCGCCGCCGTCATGCCGAGGGCCATGGCGCGGCCCAGGAAGGCGCGGCGCGGCATCCGGCCCAGAACGGTGCGGTTGAGGTAATAGCGAAGCTCGTCGCTCATTGGTCTTCTCCCCGTTGTGCCGGCGCTCCGATCAGGACATCGGGCCGGCGTTTTCTTGATTGATGAGTCAATAAACCCGCAAGCCGGGCCGCATGACAAGGATTTTTCCAAGGAATCGCCCGTCTCCCGGGCGAATGCCCCCGCCGGAGGCGAGGAACATGGCGTCAGATCATGTCGCGGAGCACCTCCTCGGTGACGTCACGGTCGTACACTAGCCTTTCTCCCTCCCAGGCTTCCAGTCTTGCGGTGAGATGGAAGGCCGATGCGTCCGAGGTCATGGTCGCGAAGGTCTCTGTCCTGAGCCGGACGCCGTCCCGTTCGACCACCTCGGTCCAGTGGGTCTCGCCCCTGGCGGAGAGCGGGTCGTCCGGGTGGATCGACCACCGCTCCCGCGCGATCCCGCCCGAGATCAGGCCATGGTCGAGGTTCTCCGCCTCGCCGAAATCGTCCTCGATCACCAGGGTGACGGTGCCGGTCTGGCGGTCGATCTCCGTGCGGCGGACATGGCGCGCCGGGCGGACGGCGCGCTGTTTCAGCGGCTCGGCGCCTTCGGGGCCGGGGAAATCGATCTCGTTGCCCGTGGCGCGGCTGGTGCGGCAGGGCAGATCCAGACGGCCGTCGTGGATCGTGACGGTCGCGGTCTCGGGCGCGGGCCAGACCATCGGCCAGTAGCTGGTCGAGACGGCAATGCGCAGGCGGTCGCCCTCCGGCAGGCGGTAGGCGATGTGATCGAGAGGGATGGCGACGGTGTAGCGGCGGCCGGGTTCGAGCGGTTCGGGGTCGGCCATGCTGTCGCGGCGGGTGAGATTCAGCATCCCCCAGGTGATCCGGGTGGAGGCGCCGTCCGCGTAGACGTGGTTGAGACGGACAGCCAGCAGGGCCGACGGTTTGTCGGCCGTTATCGTCAGATGCAGGACTGGGGCTCCGGTGATGTCGGTCTCGGCCATCGGGGGCGAATCGAAGCAGGCGGAGAGGGCGTCGTCCGAGCGCTGATCGCCGGGCATCTCGGGGCCGAGCCAGATGGCGCAGAACTCGCCGCCTTCCGCACCGCAATGCTGGGGGGAAGCAAGGAGGATAGCGAGGTCCGCGTTCCGAGCTTCAGAACCGCCCGGGACATCGTCCCGGGCCGCGCCGGCCCGCCCCCGTCGCACCTCCGGTGCGCCATCATCGACCGGCACGCCTTCGGCGTGACGCGCGGCGCTATCGCGCCCCCCCGCGGTCGGACCCTGCCCTCCGTTGGCGTCCAGTTTCCCCGGCCCGAGGTTCAGAGCACGCATCTCGACCGTCTCTGTCGGCCAACTGTCCGAGGTGATCCAACGCCCCGGCCTCTCGGCATACCATGAGGCAGGCCGCACCCCGTCCATGAGATACGTCGCCAGCGCCGGGTCGGTGTCCGCGCCGTTCTCCTCTCCCTTCAGCCATCGGTCCCACCATTTCAGCGCGACCTGAAGGAAGCCGATCCGCGGCTCCGGCACCGCGAAATGCGGATACTTGTGCACCCAGGGGCCGACGATCCCCCGCGCCCCCGGCAGGTTCTGAACGATCTGCGGCACCGCATTCTTGTAGCTGTCGCCCCAGCCGCCGACCGCGAGGACCTTCGCCTTCAACGCCGAGTAGTCCTCGCAGACCGACCCGTGCCGCCAGTAATCATCGCGCCGCTGGTGGCGCAGCCAGAGCTCGGGCAGGAACGGCTCCGCCTCCAGCCGCCGCATCCAGACCTCGCGCCAGTCCTCGCGCAGCGCCGGATCGGGCGGCCGCGAGGAATAGGCCCACATGGTCGAGCCCCAGCCCAGGTTCTCGTTCAGCAGGCACCCGCCCTTGTAGTGGATGTCGTCCGCATAGCGATCCACCGTGGAACACAGCGTCACGACGGCCTTCAGCGCCTCCGGCGCCAGCGCCGCGACCTGCAGCCCGTTGAACCCGCCCCAGGAGATGCCCATCATCCCGACGCTGCCGTTGCACCAGCCCTGCGCCGCCGCCCAGGCGATGACCTCGCAGGCATCGCTCAGCTCCTGCGCGGTGTATTCGTCGTCCATCAGCCCGTCGCTGTCGCCGTTCCCGCGCATGTCCACCCGGAGGCAGGCATAGCCGTTGCCGGCGAAATACGGATGGGTCAGGGCGTCGCGAACCGACGTGCCGTCGCGCTTTCGGTAGGGCAGGAACTCCAGGATCGCGGGCACCGGGCGGTCATCGGCATCCTCGGGCCTCCAGATCCGCGCCGACAGGCGGGTGCCGTCGGACAGGGTGATCCATTCATGCGGCGTCTCGCGCACCACGCGCGGGAATTGCGTGACGATCTCCACGGCGGGCTCCCCTTGCTGACCTGCGGGCATCATGCACAGAGCCGCCGGGTTTGAAAGACGGCGTCTCGGACAGCCCGTCCGCCGCACGCCCCGCCCCTGCCCCGCCCCGCCGCGGCGCAGCATCCGTTTGACAGGCGGCGACCCCTTCGCCATGAGTATGTCAACTCACCACGGAGGGGTTCCCATGAAAAAGCTCTACGGCTCCGCGGCCGAGGCGCTGGACGGCCTGCTGTTCGACGGCATGCTGATCGCGGCAGGCGGCTTCGGCCTCTGCGGCATTCCCGAGCTGCTGATCGCCGCCATCCGCGATTCGGGCGTGAAGGACCTGACGGTCGCCTCGAACAACGCCGGTGTCGACGATTTCGGTCTGGGCGTCCTGCTGCAGTCGAAGCAGGTGAAGAAGATGATGTCGTCCTACGTGGGCGAGAACAAGGAGTTCATGCGCCAGTACCTCGGCGGAGAGCTGGAGCTGGAGTTCAACCCGCAGGGCACCCTGGCCGAGCGCATGCGTGCCGGCGGCGCGGGGATCCCCGGCTTCTACACGAAGACCGGCGTCGGCACCCAGATTGCCGAGGGCAAGGAGGTGAAGTCCTTCGACGGCGAGGATTACATCCTCGAACGCGGCATCTTCGCGGACCTTTCCATCGTGAAGGCCTGGAAGGCGGACGAGACGGGCAACCTCGTCTTCCGCAAGACGGCCCGCAACTTCAACCCGCCGGCGGCCATGTGCGGCAAGGTCTGCGTGGTCGAGGTGGAGGAGATCGTGCCGACCGGCTCGCTCGACGGCGACGCGATCCACCTGCCCGGCGTCTACGTGCACCGCCTGATCCAGGGCGAGCACGAGAAGCGCATCGAACAGCGCACCGTCCGCAAGAAGGAGGCCGTGTAATGCCCTGGGACAGGAACCAGATGGCCGCCCGCGCGGCGCAGGAGCTGGAAGACGGCACCTACGTGAACCTCGGCATCGGCATCCCCACGCTGGTGTCGAACTTCATCCCCGAAGGGGTCGAGGTGACGCTGCAATCCGAGAACGGGATGCTGGGCATGGGCCCCTTCCCGATCGAGGGCGAGGAGGATCCCGACCTCATCAACGCCGGCAAGCAGACGATCACCGAACTGCCGCACACCGCCTATTTCGACAGCGCGACCAGCTTCGGCATGATCCGCGGCGGCAAGATCGCGATGGCGATCCTGGGCGCGATGGAGGTGGCCGAGAACGGCGATCTGGCGAACTGGATGATCCCCGGCAAGCTGGTGAAGGGCATGGGCGGCGCGATGGACCTGGTCGCCGGGGTGCGCAAGGTCGTGGTGGTCATGGATCACCAGAACAAGGCGGGCGAATCGAAGGTGCTGAAGGCCTGCACACTGCCGCTGACCGGCACCGGTGTGGTGAACCGCATCATCACCAATCTCGGCGTTCTGGACGTGGTCGAGGGCGGTCTGAAGATCGTCGAGACCGCGGACGGCGTGACCGAGGACGAGATCCGCGCCGCGACCGAGGGGACGATCGTGAATTGAGGAGGGGGTGGGGTGGAACCCCACCCTACGCGGGCGGGCAGGGCTCGAGGGTGTCGAAGCCCACCCTGCGCCCGTAGGCCGGGCTTCAGCCCGGCTCCCTCACCCCGACGTCGCGAAGACGCAGCCATCCGAGATGAACATCGGCCGCGTGCGGCACAGGCCGCGCGCGACCTCGAAGGCGGCCAGCACCTTCGGCACGTAATCCCGCGTTTCGCTGTAGGGCGGCACGCCGGAATGGCTGCGGACCGCGCCCTCGCCCGCGTTGTAGCCGGCAAGGACGAGGATCGGATCCTCTCCGAATTCGCCCATCAGCCAGTTCAGATAGGCCACGCCGCCGCGGATGTTGGCGGAGGGCACGCTGCGGTCGGTCACGCCGAACCGCTCGGCCGTGGCCGGCATCAGCTGCATCAGCCCGGCCGCCCCGGCCCCCGACACCGCATCCGCCCGGCCGGAGCTTTCCACCGCGATCACCGCCAGCACCAGCGCGGGCGAGACGCGCGTGCCCGCCGTGGTGCGCAGGATGTCGGAGCCGTAGCTGCGCGCGATGGTCATCATGTGATCCAGCCGCGGGGCGGAAACCTGCTGCGCCACAGGCCGGCCGGCCATCTGCTGCAGGACCGGCTCCAGCCGGCCCGGATTGCTTTCCGAGATCGACGGCGACACCGCCTGCCAGAACCATTCGTACCGCCCGGGCCGCGGCACCGCCGGAGAGGTGGCGGCGGCGGCGGTCTGGACGGTCGCCTCGTCGGCCGCGGGCTTCGGCTTCTTCTTCGGCAGCGGTTTCAGCCCGTCGCCCGGCTTGATCTGGACGATGTGCTTCTTCTCGCCCGGCTTCGGCGGCTTGATCCGCTTGAAGGTGAAATCGGGATAGGGCGGCGGCGTTTCGGCCACCGCCGCCGTGCTCAGCGCCAGCCCGAGGGCCAGCACCGGAATCGTGATGATCCGCATCGCCTGTGTCCTGCCTTGAACCTGCTCTCGCCGCCGCGCCGCTGCCGGGCGCGTTCGCTTTGTCGTGATGTATCACAGATTTCGCTTTTCCACACCACTCCGCAACACCGTCCCGGCGGCCCGAGGTGATGCAGAAAATACACGGCATGCGGGCAGAGGAGGCCGGAAATAGCTCCTCGCAGAAATTATTGTCACATTAAATCAGTGGCTTGGCACGGAGCGTTCAGAAATCTGCAACCTTTCGGGTTTTCGCTCGAATCGCGCCCAAATCCTGCCCCATTCCACGGGCAAAACTCATCCCGTACCGCGATGGTGGCGACCGGAAAGAGAGAGCCGGTCACCGAGAAGCCGGAAGCGGACAACAACCATGATCCTCTGGAGGGACACACAATGATCAACTTCATCAAGAATTTCCGCAATGACGAAGACGGCGCAGTCACGGTCGACTGGGTTGTGCTGACCGCAGCAGTCGTGGGCCTGGCCATCGCCGCCTACTCCTCGATCCAGACCGGCACGTCCGACCTGACCTCGGGCATCGCAACGTTCATGAGCTCGCAGGACCCGTCGTAATCGACGCCCTGACAGCCTGAAGACAGGAGGCCGCGCCGCAACGACGGGCGCGGCCTCTTTCAATCGGGGAACCCGAAAAAACAGATTCGAATTCTCCCCGATCGACGCAGGACACGTCGGCCCCCGGCCATCGCCCCGGAGCCACCCTTTCGAAGTCCCGTGCGCCGACACCGCACCGGGCCCAGCGGGAACAGGACCCATGCTGCGATTCATCCACTTCATGCGCGACGACGACGGCGCGATCACCGTCGACTGGGTGGTGCTCTGCGCCTTCATGTGCGCCCTGGTCTTCGCCGCGTTCGAAACCATGCACGAAGGGACGTCGAACCTCACCTCGGGCCTGAACGGCGCGATGAGCAGCATCGACCCGAGCTGACCCGCAGGATCCCCCGCCACCCGCCCTGCCCGGCCGATCCGGCGGGGTCGCGGATGGCACCGATGCCGTGCAAGAACCTTCGACTGTCCCCAATGCAGACACATTTGCCGGGGAATACTGTCCGGAACGGAAACCAGGCCAGACGCGCGCCGGAAGGCTGCGCAGACACTCCGGCCCAAGCAACAATGAGGTAGATCATGCGGATCGTTTTCGGACTCGTGCTCGCCGTGGGCATCGGCCTGGCTGGCTTCGCCGTCTACACGGTCAAGGGCTCGATGCAGGCCTACAAGATGCAGCTGGCCAAGGAACGCGCCGGCCGCCCCGACAACGTGCCCACCGTCGATGTCTACATCGCCGCGAAGCCGCTGCGTTACGGCCAGTCGTTGAAGGAAGACGACGTCACGCTGATCAAGTGGCCCGAGAAATACGCGCCCGAGGGCGTCTTCGCCACGAAGGAAGAACTCTTCCCCGAGAACAAGCCCGCCCGCTTCGTGCTGCGCGCGATGGAGAAGAACGAGGCCGTGATGGCCGTCAAGGTCACCGAACCCGGCGAGGATGCAGGCATCACCAGCCGGCTGGACCGCGGGATGCGCGCCTTCGCGATCAAGGTCGACGTGTCCTCGGGCGTGTCGGGCTTCCTGCGCCCCGGCGACCGGGTCGATGTCTACTGGACCGGCCGGATCGAAAGCGGCGACGAAGGCTTCTCGCGCGGGGGTGACGTCACCAAGCTGATCGAGGCGGGCGTCAAGCTGATCGCCGTCGACCAGCAGGCCTCGGGCGACGACAATACCGCGGTCATCGCACGCACCGTGACGGTCGCGATCAATCCGCAGCAGGTCGCCGCCCTGGCGCAGGCCCAGTCCACCGGCCGCCTGTCGCTGTCGCTGGTCGGCGCCGACGACGACACCGTGGCCGAGGCGATCGAGATCGACCAGAACACCCTTCTGGGCATCGAGGCCCCCGTGAAGGAGGAAGTGATCCAGCAGAAGGAAGAGAAGGTCTGCACCATCCGCACCCGCCGCGGGGCCGAGGTGGTGGAGATTCCGATCCCCTGCACCAACTGAACCTGGGCCGGGAACGATATCGGCGAGAGGGCGGCCTGCGGGCCGCCCTTCTCGATTCGCGCCCGGCGCCACCCGCGCGACGCGCAAAAATCACCGAGCATTCCGATCTGTTGCCACTTGTCCACATGAACTGTGCGGCAAAAACCATTGATTATTGCAATAAAAGACGGGTTGCCGCAGGATGCCGTCAATCGTGGGCGTGAAATGACCCACACCCGAGGCGTGATCGGAAAGGCAGGATCACATGAAAAACGACCGATTTCTGAAGGCGGCCCTGCTGGGCCTGTCTCTGGCCGTTGGCTTCCATGCCGCTCCGGCCGTGGCCGAACAACTGACGGTCATCGAGCGCGGCACCTCCTCCAAGGTGTCGGTATCCATGAACCGCGCGGTTGTGGTCGAAAGCGACACGCCCTTCGCGGAGCTGTCGATCGCGAACCCGCAGATCGCCGACATTTCCTCGCTCAGCGACCGCACGATCTATGTCCTCGGCAAGGCGCCCGGGATCACCACGCTGACGCTGTTCGACCAGAACGGCCAGCTGATCACCAACGTCGACGTGCTGGTGGCCGCCGACATCACCGAATTCAAGGAACGCCTGAGGCAGATCCTGCCCGGCGAGAAGATCGAGGCGCGCACCGCCAACGACGGCATCGTGCTGTCGGGCATCGTGTCGTCGTCGCAGAAGCTGCAGCGCGCGCTGGACCTCGCCGAGCGCTACGCGCCGGAGCGGGTGTCGAACCTGATGAGCGTCGGCGGCGTCCAGCAGGTCATGCTGAAGGTCCGCTTCGCCGAGATGGAACGCTCGGTCGCCAAGTCGCTCAGCTCCTCCATCGGCATCGGCGGGTCGGCGTTCGGCAACCAGCTGGGCGTTTCGGGCGGCAACGGCCGCGGGTCGACGAACGGCGGCCAGACCAACCTTCTGGGCGGCACGCTGCCGGCCGCGAACGAGAACGCGGGCGCCCTGCTCTTCGGCTTCGACGTCGGCTCGGTCCAGGTCGGCATGATGCTGGAGGCGCTGGAATCCAAGGGCGTCGTCCGCACGCTGGCCGAACCGAACCTCACCGCCCTGTCGGGTCAGGAGGCCAAGTTCCTCGCCGGCGGCGAATATCCGGTGCCGGTCAGCCAGGACAACGGCGCGATCACCGTCGAATTCAAGCCCTTCGGCGTCGAGCTGAACTTCATCCCTCGCGTCGTGGACGACGGGATCATCAACCTGGAACTGATGGCCGCCGTCTCGGCGCTGGATCCGAACAACGGCTTCACGCAGAACAACTTCACCATCGACGCCTTCTCGCGCCGCGAGGCCGAGACGACGGTGGAACTGCGCGACGGGCAGAGCTTCGCCATCGCGGGCCTGCTGCAGGACGAATTCCGCGACAACAACAGCCAGATCCCCTGGCTGGGCGACATCCCGGTGCTGGGCGCGCTCTTCCGTTCGGCCGAGTATCAGCGCGAACAATCCGAACTGGTCATCATCGTGACGGCGCATCTCGTCTCCCCCACCCGGGGCGAGGCGCTGGCCCTGCCGACCGACCGGATCAAGCCGCCGTCGGAAAAGGATCTTTTCCTGTTCGGCAAGGTGGCGAACGATCAGAGCCGCACCATGAGGGGGGCCGCCGGCGAAGTCGCGCGGCAGGACTTCAGCGGCTCCTACGGCTATGTGATGGAGTGATCGCGATGCGGGGCAAGATGAAGGGTTTCATGCTGGGCACCAGCCTCCTGGCCCTGGCGGCCTGCACGGGCGACGGCTATTCCAGCTTCAGCAGCGAAGCGGGCGCCCTGATGGGCGGCAGCGACTTCGGCAACGCGACGATGAACAACACCCAGATCATGAACGGCGACAAGCAGTACGTCATCGGTCTGGCCAACCGGTTCGCGCAGGAAGTGCCGTCGACCATCAACTTCGCCTTCAACTCCGCCGCGATCGACGGCGAGTCGGCGGCGATCCTCGCGCGGCAGGCTCACTGGATCCGCCAGTTCCCAGAGGTCCGGTTCCGGGTCTACGGGCATACCGACCTTGTCGGGTCCAACGCCTACAACTATTCGCTGGGTCTGCGCCGGGCGCAGGCGGTGGTGAACTTCTTCGCCGCGCGCGGCATCTCCCGGTCGCGGCTCGAAGCAGTGGTCTCGCGCGGCGAGACCCAGCCGCTGGTGGTCACTCAGGGCCGCGAGCGCCGCAACCGGCGCACCGTGACCGAGGTGACGGGCTTCGTCGCATCGGCGCCGCTGATCCTCGACGGCAAGTATGCGCAGGTCGTCTATCGCAACTACGTGGACAGCGCGGCATCGGAAACGGTGCTGACCGGCGTCTCCAGCGGCGGCGGCTCCTCCGGGGCGGGCCAGTAGGGCCCGCGCCAAGGCCGACCGAGGGCCGGAAACACTGGGCGTGATTTCCGGCCATCGTCCGACAAAACCGCACAATTTCGGTTTTTCGGCCCAAATCTCGCCCACATTCCCTGACAAGTTGATCCGCGAGACACCACTCCCGAACCCCAGGGCGGGGACCGGCAGAGGGGCGAAGCCCGCATGAGCAGTGGCGGACGGAAAGCCCTCGGTCCCCGGGATCGTTTCGAAAGGTATTGAGGCAATGACATCGAGTGCACCCGCTCAGGCCCCGGCCCAGCCCCAGCCCAGCCCCCTGCTGGCCTGCACGATCCGCCGGGAGCCCGACGGTTTCGACCTTCTGATCGAGGACATGGAAGCCGCGCTCGGCGAACGCTGGGGCGATCTCGGCTTCACCGAGGCGCTGATGTTCTTCAATCAGCCCGACGCGGAATCGCTCGAATTCATCGCCATGGCGATCGACGCCGAGGACGAGGCGAACATCGCGCTGCTGGGCGAGGTGATCCGCAAGGCGCGGCTCTGCGGGATCAAGGTGATCCTGATCGCCGAGGACGTGACGCCTTCGGCCCTGCACCAGCTGCTGCGCCAGGGCGCCGACGAATTCGTCCCCTACCCCCTGCCCGAGGGCGAGCTGGCCGCCGCCATCGCCCGCATCCAGGCCCCCGATCCCGAACCCGAGGCCGAGGCCGGCAAGCCCCGCCTGCGGTCGCGCGGCGACAAGGCCGGCGCGGTCATGGCCTTCCACGGCATCGCCGGCGGCACCGGCGCCTCGACCCTCGCCGTCAACCTGGCGTGGGAGCTGGCGAACGTCGCCGGCAAGGGCGAGGAGAACCCCAAGGTCTGCATCCTCGACCTCGACCTCCAGTTCGGATCGGTCGCGACCTTCCTCGACCTGCCCCGGCGCGAGGCGATCTTCGAGCTGCTGTCGGACACCGAGACGATGGACGACGAAGCCTTCCTCCAGGCGCTTATGGCCTACGAGGACAAGGTGCAGGTCCTGACCGCGCCGTCCGACATCCTGCCGCTGGACTTCATCAATTCCGAGGACGTGCACCGGCTGATCGCGATGGCCCGGTCGCATTTCGACTTCGTCATCATCGACATGCCCGGGACCATCGTGAACTGGACCGAGGCGGTGCTGAACGACTGCCACATCTATTTCTCCGTGCTCGAGCTGGAAATGCGCTCGGCCCAGAACACCCAGCGGCTGAAGCGGGCGCTTCAGGCCGAGGATCTGCCGGTCGAGAAGCTGCGCTACGTGCTGAACCGCGCGCCGGGGAATTTCGACCTGAACGGCAAGCAGCGGATCAAGCGCCTGGGCGAAAGCCTCGGCATCTCGATCGAGCTGCAGCTGCCGGACGGCGGCAAGCAGGTCGCCCAGGCGGGCGACCACGGACAGCCGCTGGGACAGAACGTGCCGAAGAACGCGCTGCGCAAGGAAATCGCGAAACTCGCGAAGCAGCTGCACGACATCGGTGTGGAAGCAGAAGCGGCTGAAGCCGACTGATCGGGTAGCAACGGGAGACAGGCATGTTCTCGCGATACAAGAAAGACGGGGCCCAGCCCCAGGCCGAGAAACCCAAGCTGGTGCCTGTCGCACGCGCCGGGGGCCCTGCCCCTGCCGCCGCGCCGGCCGCAGCCGCCACCGCGCCGAAACCGGCGCAGGGCACGCCGCCGCAGGGGCAGCAGGACGACGTCCGCCGGGTGATGCGCAAGCAGCAGCCCACGGCCGCCGCGCAGCCCGGCGCCGCCGACAAGAACCGCAAGCGCAAGGAACGGCTGGGCGAGATCAAGCTGGAGCTGCACCGCGCCCTGCTGGACAACCTGAACCTCGCCGCGCTCGACACCGCGACCGAATCGGACCTGCGGATGGAGATCAACTCCATCGCCACCGAGGTGCTGCAGGAAAAGGGCATCGTGCTGAACCGCGAGGAACGCACGCAGCTCAACCAGGAACTCTACGACGAGGTGAAGGGGCTCGGCCCCCTCGAGTCGCTGCTCAAGGACGAGAGCATCGCGGACATCCTCGTCAACGGCCCGCACCAGATCTTCGTCGAACGGCACGGCAAGCTGCAGCTCAGCGACGTGACCTTCAAGGACGAGAAGCACCTGCTGCGGATCATCGACAAGATCGTGTCCGCCGTCGGCCGCCGCGTCGACGAACTGAACCCCTATGTCGACGCCCGTCTTCAGGACGGGTCGCGTTTCAACGCCATGGTGCCGCCGATCGCGGTCGACGGCTCGCTGGTCTCGATCCGGAAATTCAAGAAGGACAAGCTCGGCATCGACGAGCTGGTGAACTTCGGCGCCTTCTCGGAAGAGATGGCCGCCTACCTTCAGGCCGCCGTGGCCTGCCGGCTGAACATCATCGTCTCGGGCGGTACGGGTTCGGGGAAGACGACCACGCTCAACGCGCTGTCGTCCTTCATCGACAACTCCGAACGCATCCTGACGATCGAGGATACGGCCGAACTCCAGCTGCAGCAGATCCACGTGGGCCGGATGGAAAGCCGCCCGCCCAACGTCGAGGGCAAGGGCGCGGTCACCCCGCGCGACTGCCTGAAGAACGCCCTGCGGATGCGGCCGGACCGGATCATCGTGGGTGAAACCCGCGGCGAGGAAGTGATCGACATGCTGCAGGCCATGAACACCGGCCACGACGGCTCCATGACCACGATCCACGCCAACTCGGCCCGCGACGGCATCTCGCGTCTGGAGAACATGATCGCCATGGCCGGCATCGACATGCCGCTGAAGGCCATGCGCGCGCAGATCGCCTCGGCCGTGCATCTGATCGTGCAGGCCAGCCGCCTCCAGGACGGCTCGCGCCGCATGACCTCGATCACCGAGATCACCGGCATGGAGGGCGAGGTCATCTCCATGCAGGAGGTGTTCCGCTTCCAGCGCGTCGGCCTGACGCCCGAGGGCAAGATCCTCGGCCATTTCACCGGCAACGGTGTCCGCTCGCACTATTCCGAGCGGTTCAAGCAGTGGGGATTCGATCTGCCGTCCTCGATCTACGAACCCGTGGCGGCGGGGTGAGGGGCCATGACCATTTCAGCTGAACCGGTCGTCTACGGCCTCGTCTTCGTCGGCATCCTGCTGCTGGTCGAAGGCATCTATCTCACCGTCTTCGGCAAGTCGATCAGCCTCAACAGCCGGATGAACCGCCGGCTGCAGCTGCTGGAGAAGGGCTCGGGCCGCGAGGAAGTGCTGGAAAAGCTCCGCAAGGAGATGGAACAGCACATGGCGTCGCGGAAGATCCCGCTCTACTCCATGCTGGCCGAAAAGGCGCAGAAGGCCGCCATCGCCTTCTCGCCGCAACAGCTCATCATGATCATGGGCCTGCTGTCGGCCGTGGCCTTCGCGGGCCTGACCATCGGGACCGAGACATCGGCGCCGGTGCGCGGCGTGCTGTCGGTCATCATCGGCATCGGCGCGGTCTATGTCTGGATCAACGGCAAGGCCAAGAAACGCATCTCGCTGATCGAGGAACAGCTCCCCGACGCGGTGGAGCTGATGGTCCGTTCGCTGCGCGTCGGGCATCCGTTCTCCTCCGCCATCGCCATCGTGGCGAAGGAGGTGGCCGATCCGCTCGCCTCGGAATTCGGGATGATCTCGGACGAGGCCGCCTACGGCCGCGACATGGGCGAGGCGCTGAAGGACATGGCCGAACGCATCGACCTGCAGGATCTGCGCTTCCTCGCCGTCGCGGTCACGATCCAGCAGCAGTCGGGCGGCAACCTGGCCGAGATCCTCGCCGGTCTGGCCCAGGTGATCCGCGCCCGCTTCCGGCTGTTCCGCCGCGTCAAGGCGATTACGGCCGAGGCGAAATGGTCCGGCAACTTCCTGTCCGGCTTCCCGATCGGCGCGTTGATCGTCATCAACCTGCTCGATCCGAACTACTACGACGAGGTGATGGATCACCCGTACTTCATCCACGCCTGCCTTGCCGTGGCCGGCTTCCTGACCGCGAACCTTCTGGTGATGCGCTCGCTCGTGAACATCAAGGTCTGAGGGTCCGGCCATGGAATTCATCAACCAGATCCTGTTCGAGAAGTTCGGCCCGATGGGGCCGGTCTACCTGATCGGCGGCCTCGGCGCCCTGCTGGTTCTCTTCTCCCTGCCCTTCCTGCTGAAGCGCGAGGCCGATCCCTTCGACAAGCTGAAGAAGGACGAGGTCGTCAAGGAGAAGGGCAACCGCCTGCGGACCGGCGGCAACAGCCATTCCAAGAAGCTGGAGAAGTATTCCACCTTCCTCGAACCGCAGGACGAGGCGTCCTATTCGGTGGTCCGGCAGAAGCTGCTTCAGGCCGGCTACCGCACCAAGGACGCGGTGCGCTTCTACCACTTCGCGCAGTTCGCGCTCGGCATCCTCGGGATCATCGTCGGCGTGGTCTACTTCATGGTCTTCAAGGCCCCCGAGGATCCGACGACCCAGCAGACCCTGATGTCGATCCTCGGCCCCGGCGCCGTCGGGTACATGATGCCGAAATACTGGGTGACCAAGCGCCAGCAGCAGCGCCAGCAGGACATCCAGGACGGCTTTCCCGACGCGCTGGACATGCTGCTGGTCTGCGTCGAGGCCGGGCAGTCGATGGATCAGGCCATCGTCCGCGTGGCGAAGGAAATCCGCCCCTCCTACCCCGCCCTCGCCGACGAGTTCGAGATCGTCAGCCACGAGATCAAGGCGGGCAAGGACAAGGCCACCGTGCTGGGCGACATGGGCGACCGCTGCGGCGTCATGGACATCTCGTCCTTCGTCACCGTGCTGGTCCAGTCCTCGACCTTCGGCACCTCGATCGGCGACGCGCTGCGGGTCTATGCCGGCGAGATGCGTGACAAGCGTGTGATGCGCGCGGAAGAGAAGGCAAACAAGTTGCCGACGAAGATGACCTTGACCACAATGATGCTGACCGTTCCGCCGCTTCTCATCATTCTGGTCGGGCCCTCCGTCATGGGGATCACCAAGATGGGCGCCGGTCCGGTCGGGCAGTAACAACCGGGCAGGACATCCATGGCGACAAGGGCACTCGCCGCCATCGCGCTTCTTTCTCTGGCCGCCTGCACCGCAGGCGGCTTTTCCCCTGTCGGCGATCAGGTCTATGCCCCCGGCGTGAAACCGGGGGCCGAGGCCGTGGACGGGCTGACCGTCGGCCACCGCCTGATGGAGGCCGGCGAATACGAGCTGGCGCTGGAGGCCTTCACCCGCGCCGCCGCGACCCATGGCATGACCGCCGAGGTGCTGTCGGGGCTCGGTTCGGCCAACCTCGGGCTGGCCCGGCTGGGTCAGGCGGAACGGCAGCTGCGCGACGCCGTGGAGACCGGCGACGCCATGCCCGAAGCCTGGAACAACCTCGGCATCGTGCTGATGGAGAAGGGCGAGACCGCCGAGGCGGAGCAGATGTTCCGCCGGGCCTATGCGCTCGACAATGGCGAAAGTGACGCAATCCGGGACAATCTGCGCCTGGCTATCGAAAAACGGGAGAATTCCGTTTACGATGAGCCGTCAGAAGACCAACAAGACTACAAACTGGTACGGCGCGGAAGGTCGAGCTACACGATCCAGCCGATACCGTGAGAGCAGAGGCAGAGCAGCAAGGGACGCAGGCAAGATGCGCCACCATTTCCTTATTTCGACGTGCCTTCTGGGCGCGCTGACCCTTTCCGCCTGCGACCGGGCCGGCAATTCCGACGCCAACCGCGCCTTCCGCAACGTGAACGTCGTCGACGAAAGCAACATGAGCGACATCATGTTGACCGTCGCCGATCCGAACGAGGCGGTGTCCTACTTCCAGCGCACGCTGAACGAACAGCCCGGCCGGATCGATCTGGAACGCGGCCTCGCCTCCTCGCTGGTGCGCGCCAAGCGCCCGACCGAGGCGGCCGCCGCCTGGGCGAAGGTGACCGAGCACAAGGACGCCACCCACGACGACCGCGTGTCCTATGCCGACGCGCTGATCCGCGCCGGCGACTGGGTGAAGGCGGACCAGATCCTCGACACGATCCCGCCGACCTTCGAGACCTACGAACGCTACCGGATCGAGGCGATGGTCGCGGACAGCAACAAGGAATGGAAGAAGTCCGACAGCTTCTACGAGATCGCCGTCGGCCTGACCACCAAGCCCGCGGGCGTGATGAACAACTGGGGCTATTCCAAGCTGACCCGCGGCGATTTCGCCGGGGCGGAGCAGCTGTTCACCGAGGCGCTGACCCAGGACAGCAGCATGTTCACCGCCAAGAACAACCTCGTTCTGGCGCGCGGGGCGCAGCGCAACTACACCCTGCCCGTCATCCCGATGAGCCAGGTGGAGCGTGCCCAGCTTCTGCACACGCTGGGGCTGTCGGCCGTCAAGCAGGGCGATGTCGAGACCGGCAAGACCCTGATGCGCGAGGCGATCGACACGCATCCCCAGCACTTCGAGGACGCCGCGCGCTCGCTCCGCGCGCTGGAAGGCTAGGCCGGCATGGAGATCGAGGCGCAGGCCGCCCTGGTCTTCGCGCCGCTGGTCGTTCCGCTCTGTCTCTGGACGGCGTGGAGCGACCTGAGCGCGATGCGCATCCCCAACCGGACGGTGCTGATCCTGGCGGGCGTCTTCGTGATCGCCGCGCCGTTCCTGATGCCGCTCGATGCGTATCTCTGGCGGCTGGCGACGGCCTTCCTGGTGCTGGTCGCCGGCATCCTGCTGAACGCGGGCGGGGCGCTCGGCGCGGGCGACGCCAAGTTCATGGCCGCCGCCGCGACCTTCATCGCGCCGGGCGATCTGCGCCTGCTGGTGGCAATCTTCGCGGCGAACCTGCTGGGCGCCTGGTGCACCCACCGGCTGGCCATGCACAGCCCGCTTCGCCGCCTCGCCCCCGGCTGGGAAAGCTGGCACCGGGGGACGGATTTCCCGATGGGGCTCGCGCTCGGCTCGACGCTGACGATCTACCTGCTGGCGGGCGTCTTCTTCGGCCGCTGAGCCTCAGCGCCCGCCGATCTCGTAGAGCGTGAAATACGCGCTCTCGTGCACGGCGTTCAGCGGCACCCCGCCGACCTCGAGCGCCGCCAGCACCCGTTTGCGCACATCGGGCGAAGCCGGACAGGTCGGCACCAGCAGATGCGTCGCGTTGTCGAAGCCCGGCAGCCCAGAATAGTACCAGGGCGCCCCGCCCGGCAGCGGCGCCATGTCCGCGAACAGCCAGTGCGGCGCGAAAAGGTCGGCCACGAAGGGCTGCCGCTCGGGCAGTCGTCCGGCCGCCGCCAGTTCGTCCACGCTGGCCTTCGTCACCGCCAGGATGCCGCCGTCCAGCTTGCAGTCCGGCAGCGCCCGGCCGCCGAAGGTCTGCGCCGCCTCCTCCGCCTGCGCGGCCTGCCAGGGCAACGCCAGCGGCTGCGAGGTCTGCGCCATCGTCGCCCGCCCTTCGGCCACCTTCAGGTCGTCGTGGCCCTGCCCCGGGAAGAACGGCACATAGGCGCTGTCCTGCTGCATCACGTGACGGACGGGCGAGAACAGCATGTTCAGCACCGCGGGTCCCGCGATCACCAGCGCCGCCAGCGCCATCGCGGCGATGCCGGCGCGGGCCCGGTCGCCCTCTTCCGGCAGCAGGGCCAGCAGGCAGACGGCCAGCGGGATCAGCCACAGCGGATCGTTTCCGAAGTTCTGGTAGGCGATGAAGACGAAGGCCGGCAGCATCAGCAGCAGCGCCATCCCCGGCCCGCGCGACACCCGCCGCAGCAGCAGCACCGCCCCCGCCCCGGTCAGCGTCGCCAGGGTGAAGGCGGGCGACAGGATAACGCGGCCCAGCGGCTCGGACGGATAGGGCCGGTTGTCCGAGGCCATCACCGCCAGCAGATCGTCCACATAGGCCTGCCAGAACGCGATCCCGTAGGCCCGCGTGACCAGCGCCCAGACCGCCAGGACCACCAGCAGCCCGACCCACATGACGCGGGCGCGGAACTGCAGCAGCAGGCCTAGCGCGACCGGCAGGGCCAGCGCCGCCGCATAGGTCACCTTCATCATCGCCAGCGCGCCCATGCACAGGCCGATGACCAGCCCGTCCACCTCGTCCGCGCGGCGCAGGTTCGCGGGCACGACGGTGATGACCACGACCACGAAGGTCAGCCCCCACGCCCACCGGTTGTAGTGCATCGACATCGACAGGTTCGGCGCCGTGCCGCCGTCGACCAGCCCGGTGACGATCCCCAGCGTCGCGATGCCGAAGACGGCCGCCAGGCGCGGCCCCATCCGGCTGGCGCCCGCCCACCAGACCGCGGGCAGCAGAACGGCCGCGACAAGGATCTGCGACCACAGCATCGCGTTGCCCAGCCCGAGCTCCGCCACACCTGCCAGGCGCGAGGGCAGCGTCATCAGCGCCGCGATCGGCCGGAGGGCCAGATCCCCGATCGGGGTCATGTAATCCAGATGCGGCACCGCGCCCCTGGCCATGCGCAGCACGAGATCCGCCAGATGCACCATGTCCGCTTCGTGCTTGGAAACCCGGAAGGCCCCTGCAACCCAGACCAGAGCCGCCTGCACGCCGACAAACGCAAGCAGAATGCCACAAAAATTCCGCTTCCCGGCCCCGTTCATACTGCCCTCATGTGTTTTTTTCCACATTACGGGCGGAAAAACCGCTTTGCACGGTGTTTTTGTGTGACGGCTCACGTGCAGCCGGAGGTAGAGTCCTTGAAAACGAAAAAACATTACGAGCAGCCGCGCACATGAACATGCAGGTCCATCCGGGCGTCCAGCCGCCCCCACTGCCGCAATCTCTGGAGGAGATGAAGCTTCCCATCGTCATGATGCGGGACATCCTTCTCAAGACCATCTTCCGCAAGAACGTCGACAAGGTCTCGGCCATCGCCCGGGCGATCTCGCTGCCCGCCCGCGTCACGCAGGAACTGGTGGATCTCGCGCGCGAGCAGCTTCTGCTGGAGGCCACGGGCACGCTGAAGGCCACCGGGTCGAAGGAGATGGGCTATCAGCTGACCGACGCGGGACGCGCCCGCGCGCTGGATGCCCTGACGCAATCGGAATACTACGGCGCGATGCCGGTCCCGCTCGACGTGTATCACGAGCAGATCCGGCGCCAGTCGATCCGCAACATCCAGATCACCCGCAGCCAGCTGACGCAGTCGATGGGCCACCTGGTGCTGCCCGACGATCTGATCTCGAACCTCGGGCCGGCCGTGTCGTCGGGCCGGTCGATCCTGATGTACGGGCCGCCGGGCAACGGCAAGTCCTCCATCTCGAACGGCATCCGCGACGCGCTCGGCGACAAGATCTACGTGCCGAAGGCCGTGGAATACGCAGGCCAGGTCATCACCGTCTACGACCCCATCGTGCATTCCGAGGCCGAAGAACAGGAGGACGACCCGAACGCGCTGCGCCGCTCCGGCAACCGCTTCGACAATCGATATGTCCTGTGCGAGCGGCCGACCGTCATCACCGGCGGCGAGCTGACGCTCGACATGCTCGACCTCGTCTACAACCCCGTCGCGCGGACCTATCAGGCGCCGCTGCAGATGAAGGCCACCGGCGGCGTCTTCATCGTCGACGACCTCGGCCGGCAGGCGGAGCCGCCGCAGGCGCTGATCAATCGCTGGATCGTGCCGCTGGAGGAAGGCAAGGACATCCTCGCCCTGCAGTCGGGCGAGAAGTTCGAGGTGCCCTTCGACACTCTGGTGATCTTCTCGACCAACTTCCACCCGAACGAGATCTTCGACCAGGCCGCGCTGCGCCGGATCTTCTTCAAGATCAAGATCGACGGCCCGAACCAGGAGAACTTCCTGAAGATCTTCGCGATGGTCGCCCGCAAGAAGAAGATGCCGCTGAGCGAGGCGGCGCTGGTGCATCTGCTGAAGAAGAAATACCCGACGATCGACAACAACTTCGCGAACTACCAGCCGGTCTTCCTGATCGACCAGATGATCGCGATCTGCAATTTCGAGGGCATCCCCTACCAGATGACCCCCGACCTGATCGACCGCGCCTGGGGCAACATGTTCGTCAAGGACGAGCTGATCGTGAAATAGGCTTCAGCCCGGCTCATGCCGTCCATCCCGCCGGAAAGAAAGATGCGGAGCGACCCGGCCCGTCCGGGCCGGATCACTCCGCGGGAGTCGCTTGCCGTCCGGGCAGGGAGTCACCCAGCGGCAGCTCTTCCAGTCTCATGGAGATCAGGCAGGCCATCAGGGCCAGCACCGATGCAACGAGGAATATCGGCGTGATCGAATCCGAGAACGCCTGCGTGACCCGCGCCTGAAGCTCCGGCTCCAGCACCGCGATCCGCTCCCACGTCACTGCGCCCTCGCCGCCGCCGGGCAGCAGCGGCCGGACGTTCGACGCGACGCCCGAGGCGAAGAGTCCGCCGAAGGCCGAGGTGCCGATGGCCCCGCCGGTCAGGCGGCACATGTTGACGCTGGCGGTGCCGATGCCCAGCACCTCGCGCGGGATGGCCGATTGGATGGCGGCGATCGACACGCTCATCGTCGGGCCCAGCCCGATGCCCACCAGCACCATGTATCCGGCGAACAGCCACATGGGCGTCTGCGGCCCGATGGTCGACATCAGCAGGCAGGCAAGGCCCAGCAGCGCGGTCGAGATCGTCGGGTAGCGCTTGTAGCGCCCGGTCCGCGACATCATCCGCCCCGCCAGCATCGAGGTGCCGATCATGCCGACCATCATCGGCACCAGGAACAGGCCCGAGGTGGCGGGATCGACGCCGTTCACGACCTGCAGGAAGGTCGGGACGAAGGCGATCACCCCGAACATCGTCATGCCGATCAGCAGGTTCATCGAATTCGCCACCTGGAAGTTGCGGATCGAGAACAGCAGCGGCGGCATGATCGCCTCGGACGCGCGCCGCTCGACCATGAAGAAGCCGACCAGCGAGGCGGGGATCAGGGCCAGCAGCACCAGCACCGGCGCGCTGGTCCAGGGCATGATGCGCCCGCCCAGGTTGCAGACCAGCGTGGCCGAGGACAGGAACAGCGTCAGCAGCAGCGCGCCGGCGTAGTCGATGCGGTGCCTGCCGGTCGGCTCCGGGTTGTCCATCGCGAAGGTGATGACGAGGAAGGCCGCGACGCCCACCGGGAAGTTCAGCCAGAAGATCCACGACCAGTCCATGTGCTGGACGATGTAGCCCCCGACCAGCGGCCCGAGGATCGAGGACAGGCCGAACACGGCCGACAGGGTCCCCTGCGACCTGCCGCGCTGGCGCGGCGGCACGACATCGGCGACCGAGGCCATGGAGCAGACGATCAGCGAGCCACCGCCGATGCCCTGCACCAGCCGGCCCGCCACCAGCATCAACATGCTGTCGGCCAGCGCGCAGATGGCCGAGCCGGCGAGGAAGATGCCGATGGCGATCTGCAGCAGACGCTTGCGGCCGAAGAGATCGCCCATCCGGCCCGAGATCGGCGCGCCGATGGTCGAGGCCAGCAGGAAGGCCGTCACCACCCAGGTGATGTATTCCAGCCCGCCCAGATCGCTGACGATGCGCGGCAGGGCGGAGGCCACCACCGTGTTGCCCAGCGAGGCGAGGAACAGGGTCGAGGCCACCGCGGCCATGATGATCCGCAGGCGCGGCCGGCCGGGGTCGGGCATGGAGAGCGTGGGTGCCGGAGTGTCGGCCATTCGGGAAGTTCCCCTCGTCACGGCCACATCCCCCGCCTCTCCGGCAGCGTCCCCGAAGGGGAGGCAGGCAGGACACGGCAGGGGGCGGACCGGCAGTTCGCCGTCGGTTCGTCGTTTCCCGCAATATGTGTCGCGGGCAATTGCATGTCAACGGCATGTATATTATCAATCGTCGCATCTGCGGGCTTGCACGGCCCGTTTCAAGGCCCGGCAGGCGGACTCCGGCACAGGTCAGGGGAGGACAGGCGTGCCCTCGCGGGACGACTCACTGAGAGCGAACCTGGAGGCGGCGGGAATCTCCGCCTCGATCACGGACAAGGCGCTGGCGATCGACGCCATCGTCCAGACCTGGCGGCGTCAGGTCCAGAAGCGCGAGCTGGGCCGCATGGCCCTGCGCGAGCTGGACCTGCCCATCGACCTGCCGAAACTGGACGTGCTGATCGCCATATGGGCGCCGTCGAACGAATTCGGCCGCGACGACACCGAAACGATGGTCTCGACCGTGGCGACCCGGCTGGGCATCGACCCCTCGCGCGCCTCGCGGCTGGTGTCGGACCTGATCGCCCAGGGCTTCGTGGCGCGCGCCGTCTCGCAGCAGGACGCCCGGCGGACTGTGGTCACGCTGACCCCCGCCGGCGAGGCCATCGTGGAATCGGTGCGGACGATCAAGTACATGGTGATGGGCGAATTCCTGTCCGACTGGACGGAAGAGGAGATCGCGACCTTCCTGCCGCTCTTCGAACGCTTCGCCGTCTGGGCGGGCAAGGCCGAGGCCACCAACGCCGGCCGCCTGCACCCCGAGATCGAGAAGCTCTCCGCCGCATTGAAAAAGAAGCTGAAGTAGCGCCGCCCCTCCCGGGAGGAAAGCGCCAATCCGGCGGAGCGCCTGCGGCGCGCGCCATCCTGTCGGCCACGCGCTCCTGCGGAGCGCATGGCACCCTCGACGATCCCGGCGGCGGCATCGGCTCGGACAGTCCCGCATCTCAGAACAGTTTCGCGTCTTCTCTTGCCCTCCGATCTTGCGGATCGAAGGGCGATCCCTGCAAGACGGCGGCAGCCGGCGCCACTCCATCACCTGGCGATACCGCAGGATCCGGACCGCCGCCCCCTTGACTCCCCCTGCCCCGCCATGCCCCTTTCCGGCTCCCCGGCACCATCCGTCACGGAGGCCCGCGATGCCCTTCACCCTTGCCACCTGGAACATCAACTCGGTCCGCCTGCGCGAGGCGCTGGTGCTGCAGTTCATGGCCGAGGCGGGCCCCGACGTGCTCTGCCTGCAGGAATGCAAGTCGCCGGTCGACAAGATCCCGGTCGAGGCCTTCCGCGCCGCCGGCTACACCCACATGATCGCCCGCGGCCAGAAGGGCTACAACGGCGTCGCCATCCTGTCGAAACTGCCGATCGAGGACGTGGGCGACCGTGATTTCGCCACCCTGGGCCACGCCCGTCACATCGCCGGCCGGCTCGAGAACGGCGTCACCATCCACAACTTCTACGTTCCGGCCGGCGGCGACATCCCCGACCGCGAGCGGAACCTCAAGTTCGGCCAGAAGCTCGACTACCTGACCGAGATGCGCGACTGGTTCCACGCCGAGCGGCCCGAGAAATCCATCCTCGTCGGCGATCTGAACATCGCCCCGCGCGAGGACGACGTCTGGAACCACAAGCAGCTTCTGAAGGTCGTCTCGCACACGCCGGTCGAGGTCGAGCACCTGGCCCAGACGCAGGATGCCGGGGGATGGGTCGACATCACGCGGCAGGACATTCCCGCGGGCAATCTCTATTCCTGGTGGTCCTACCGGAGCCCCGACTGGAACGCCGCCGACAAGGGCCGCCGGCTGGATCACGTCTGGGCCACGCCCGACATCTCGAACGCCGGCCATTCCAGCCGCATCCTGCGCCACGCGCGGGGCTGGGTGCAGCCGTCCGATCACGCGCCGGTTCTGTCGTCCTTCGATCTCTGACACCCCGCGCCGGGGTGGCGCGGCCGCCCCCGCGCGGGCGCCCCGCCGGCCGCCGGCCCCTCTTTGAATTCCCGCCCCGAAGGCGCATATAGGGGCGCAAAGCCGCAAGGGATGCCGAACATGCTGGAACTTGGACAGAACCAGGCCGCCGCCCCGCAGGGCGATCTGATCAGGGACGTCGACGAGACGAGCTTCATGGCCGACGTGGTCGAAGCCTCGATGGAGGTGCCGGTCCTCGTCGATTTCTGGGCCACCTGGTGCGGGCCGTGCAAGACGCTGGGCCCGATGCTGGAGGACGCCGTCACGGCGGCGAAGGGCGCCGTGAAGCTGGCCAAGATCGATGTCGACCGCAACCAGCGGCTGGCGCAGGCGCTGGCGCAGCAGGGGCTGCCGCTGCAGTCCATCCCGACGGTCGTCGCCTTCGTGAAGGGCCGCCCCGTCGACCTCTTCCAGGGCGCGGTGCCGCGCTCGGAACTCGACGCCTTCATCAAGCGCGCGATCGAGGCCGCCGGCGGCGACCCGTCGAACGGGCTGGACGACGCCGTCGCCGCGGCCGAGGAGATGCTGGCCGAGGGCGCCGCGCAGGACGCGGCCCAGACCTTCGCCGCCATCCTGCAGGAAGAGCCCGAACATGCCGCCGCCTACGGCGGGCTGGTGCGCGCGACCATCGCCATGGGCGATCTCGACCAGGCCGAGGCGATCCTGAACGGCGCCCCCGCCGCGATCAGCAAGACGCCGGAACTGGAGGCCGCGCACGCCCAGCTGCAGTTGCAGCGCCAGGCCGCGGATGCCGGGCCGGTTGCCGAACTGCGCGCGAAGGTGGAGGCCGATCCCGCCGACCATCAGGCCCGGTTCGACCTGGCGAAGGCGCTGCACGCCCACGGTCAGGTGCAGGAGGCGGTGGACGAGCTGCTGGAGCTGTTCCGCCGCGACCGCGAATGGAACGACGGCGCCGCGCGGGCCCAGCTCTTCACCATCTTCGACGCGCTGAAACCGCAGGATCCCGTGGTGTTGAACGGGCGCCGGAAACTGTCGTCGATGATATTTGCCTGAGCCAGGGAGGGCGCTAGCTACTGCGCATGATGCGAGCGGCCGACCTGCCCGGGGTGATACCCGTCTTCCCCCTGCCCGGCGCATTGCTGCTGCCGCGGGCCCGGCTGCCGCTTCACCTGTTCGAGCCGCGCTACCTGGCGATGCTGGACGACACGCTGAAGACCTCGCACCGGATGATCGGCATGGTGCAGCCGAACGAGGTCGCGGGCCGCGGCGGGCACGGGCTGCACACCATCGGCTGCGCCGGGCGCGTCACGCAGTTCTCGGAAACCGAGGACGGGCGCTACATGATCACCCTGTGCGGCATCTCGCGCTACCGCATCCGGTCCGAGATCGAGGGCTTCACCCCCTATCGCCGCTGCGAGGTGTCGTGGGACGGCTTCTCCCGCGATCTGGGCGCCGCCGATCATGATGCGGGGTTCGACCGCGACTACTTCCTCGGCCTGCTGGCCCGCTATTTCGAGGCGCAGAGCCTCGACACCGACTGGGAATCGCTGAAGCAGGCGGATGACGAGCTGCTGGTCAATTCGCTGTCGATGCTGCTGGGGTTCGAGCCGGAGGACAAGCAGGCGCTGCTGGAGGCGCCGTCGCTGACCACCCGGCGCGAGACGCTGGTGACGCTGATCGAATATGTCCTGAGGGGCGGCAACGCGAAGGACCTGCTGCAATGACCGACGCCGACGACCGGGGCGCAGCCTCCGCCTCCGCCACGCCGGGTTCGACGCCCGCCGACGCGCCGGAAGACGCCCCCGCCGAGGCGCCGCTGTTCGACCGCCGGATGCTGGAAGCGCTGATCTGCCCGGAATCGCACAATGTCCTGGAATGGGATGCCGCGCGGCAGGAGCTGGTCAGCAAGGCCGCGGGCCTGGCCTATCCGGTGCGCAACGGCATCCCCGTCATGCTGGTGTCGGAAGCCCGCCGTCTGGACCCCTGACCACGGCGCCCGCGGCGGACGCGCCTGAGGGCAGGCGGCGGGCGCCCGGCGGCGGGCAGGCCCGCGCACGCCGCTCAGAGACCGGCCAGGACCTTCACCAGCAGATCGTCCAGCAGCTGCCGCTCTTCCGCGCTCATGTGGCCGAGGCAGGCATCCTCGCGCGCCTTCAGGACGATCGTGGCGCGGTCGGCCAGCGCCCGGCCCTCCTCCGTCGCCTCGAGGACGATGGCCCGGCGGTCGGTCTCGCTGCGCTGCCGTTCGACCAACCCCGCCTCCACCAGCCCGTCGACGAGCGCGACCATGTTCGACCCTTCCATCGACACCGCCGCGGCGATGTCGCTGGGGCGCATCGCGTCGTTGTCGCAGATCACCCTGAGCGTCGCGTAGGTCGTCGTCCGCAGGCCGAGCGGCCGCAGCGCCTCGGTCGCCTCGCCGAGAAACATGTTGAACGCGCGGCGGATCAGATATCCGGTGTGGACGCGGATGCCGCGATCCGGCCGCGTCGCCGGATCCGGGGGGATCGGATTGTTCACCATCTCACTCGTGACCCATGACAGTGGTTGCCCTACTTCGGCGGCAGGCGCACCGCACCGTCCAGCCTGATGACCGATCCGTTCAGCATGGGGTTGCGGACGATCTGTTCCACCAGCGCCGCGTAGTCCGCCGGATCGCCGAAGCGCGGCGGGAAGGGGATCGTCGCCTCGATCCCGCGGCGGACGTCCTCGGGCAGGCCGTCGACCATGGCGGTGGCGAACATGCCGGGCGCGATGGCCATGACACGGATTCCCGACCGGGCCAGTTCCCGTGCCACCGGCAGCGACAGCGCCGCCACCCCGCCCTTCGATGCCGAATAGGCCGCCTGGCCGATCTGGCCGTCCGTGAAGGCGACCGACGAGGTGTTGACGATCACCCCCCGCTCGCCGTCGCGCCCCACGGGATCCAGCGCCGTCATCGCCTTCGCCGCATGGCTGAGGACGATGTAGGTGCCGATCAGGTTCACCTCGACCGTGCGGCGGAAGGCGTCGATGGACATCGCCCCCTCGCGGTTCACCACCCGCGCGCCCGTGGCGATGCCGGCGCAGTTCACCACCACGCGCGGACCGGTCCCGGCCCAGACGGCGAAGCCCGCAAAGGCCGATGCGACCTGCGCCTCGTCCGCCACGCTGGCGGTCAGCGCACGGCCGCCGATCTCGGCCGCCACGGCCTCGGCCGCCTCGCCGTTGAAATCCAGCACGCCCACTTTCGCGCCCAGCCCCGCGAGGTGCCGCGCCGTGGCCGCGCCCAGTCCGCTGCCCGCGCCGGTGACCAGCGCGCCGATGCCGTCGATATCCATGTCTCTTCCCCTAGTGCAGAACGCGCAGCAGGCCCAGCGTGATCCACGGGAACAGCACAAGAAGCACCACCCGCACCACGTCAGAGGCCACGAAATACATCACCGCCCCGTAGGTGCGCACGATCGGCGTCGCGGGGTCCATCGAGTTGATGATGAAGAGGTTCATGCCGACCGGCGGCGTGATCAGCCCGACCTCGACCACGATCAGCACGATGATCCCGAACCAGATGGCGAACTCTTCCGGCCCCAGCCCGAAATCGAGCGCCGAGACGACGGGGAAGAAGATCGGAATGGTCAGCAGGATCATGCTGAGGCTGTCCATCAGGCAGCCGAAGATCAGGTAGAGCACGAGGATCGCCGCCAGGACCGTGAAGGGGCTGAACCCCTGCCCCGTGACCCAGCGGCTCAGTTCCTGCGGCACCTGCGTCCGGGCGAGGAAGCCGTTGAAGAAGGCCGCGCCCAGCACGATGAAGAAGATCATGCCGGTGCTCTTCGCGGTGGCGATGAAGCTGTCGGACCAGGCCCGCCCGCGCAGGCCGCCGTTCAGCAGTGCGATCAGCCCGGTACCGAAGGCGCCCACGGCCGCGCCCTCGGTCGGGGTGAACCAGCCGAAGTAGATGCCGCCCACCACGGCGAAGAAGACCAGCAGCACCGGCCAGACGTCGACCAGCGCGCGCCAGCGTTCGTGCATCGGCTGCGGCGGCCGGGTGCCGGCGCTGTCGGGGTTCAGGCGGACGTAGATCGAGATCGTGATCATGTAGCCGATGGCCGCCAGCACGCCCGGGATGAACGCCGCGAGGAAGAGCTTGGCGATGTTCTGCTCGGTCAGGATGGCGTAGATCACCAGGATCACCGACGGCGGGATCAGGATGCCGAGCGTGCCCCCGGCCGCCAGCGTCGCGGTCGAGAAGCCGCCCGAATAGCCGTAGCGGCGCAGCTCCGGCAGGGCGACGCGGCTCATCGTGGCGGCGGTGGCCAGTGACGACCCGCAGATCGCGCCGAAGCCCGCGCAGGCTCCGACGGCCGCCATCGCCACCCCGCCCCGGCGGTGGCCGAGCCAGGATTCGGCGGCCCGGAACAGCGCCTGGCTCATCCCGCCGAGGGTTGCGAACTGGCCCATCAGCAGGAACATCGGGATGATCGAGAGCGAGTAGTTGGAGAAGGTCGAGTAGGTCTCGCTCTTCAGCTTCGCGAGCGCCACGGCGGGCGATCCGCCCGACACCGCGGTCAGCCCGGCGAAGCCCACGGCGAACATCGCGAGACCGATCGGCATCCGCGCGAAGATCAGCAGCAGCAGGACGGGGAAGGAGGCGAGGCCCAGCTCGAAATTGCTCACGCGCCGGTCTCCTCGGCGGCGAGGCGGCTGCGTCCGGTGGCAAGCTCCACCCCCCGCATCACCGCCGCGTAGATGCCTACCGCCGCCGCCACCAGTGCCCCGGCGAAGCTGGCGGCATAGGCCCACCAGATCGGGAACTGCAGGATGAACGACGTCTCGCCGTAGCGCATCTTGCCCGCCATCCCTTCCTGCAGCTTCCACGCGACGAGGACGAGGGCCGCGGCGAAGACGACCTCCCACAGGAAGGCCAGCGCCCGGTTCGCGGTGACGCCGAGGCGCGAGGTGAAGATGTCGACCACCGCATGGGCGCCGGTGATCTGGCAGATCGGCAGGAAGGCGAAGATGACGAAGGCCATGCCGGCCTCGGTCAGCTCGATGTCGCCCGGCACCGGCGCGATGCCGGTGGCCAGCAGGCGCTGCGTCAGGCTGGGCGCCAGCGCCTCCAGCCAGTCGAGATGCAGGATCGTGTTGCCCGACCGGCCGAGGATCGACACGCAGGTCAGCAGGATCAGCGCGGTCAGGACCACGCCGCCGAGGATGGCCATGAGCATGGCCAGTCGCTGGAACACCCGATGGATCATGCCGCGCCGGATCGGTGTTGCGCCGGCGGCCGCCGTCGCGCGGAGGATCGCCGCCGGAGGGGATCGACCCCTACGCCGGCGATGATGCCTCCGGCGGGGATATTTCCGGCCAGAGGAAGGGGGAACGCGGTGGTCTGCATGTGTCGTGTCCCGCCCTTCCGGCCGGTTCGGGGCGCTACTGCGTGTTCTTCTCGATCAACGCCTTCGCGTCCTCGACGAGGGCGGCCCCGTCCATGCCCTTGCCGTTCATCTCCTCGATCCAGGCCTGCTCGACCCCGTCCGAGGCCGCGCGCCAGACTTCGACCTGCTCGGGCGTCAGCTCGATGATGTTGTTGCCGAGATCGACCGCGATCTGCCGCGCGGGCGCGTCGCCGTCCTGCATCACCTTGCCCGCGAAGGCCGAGAAGTCGGCGCCCGAATTGTCGTCGATCACCTTCTTCAGATCGTCCGGCAGGCTGTCGTAGACCCCCTTGTTCATCGCGAAGATGAAGGTCGCGGTGTAGAGCGCCTCGCCGCCGAATTCGGTGTGGTTCTTCACCAGCTCGCCCACCTTCAGCGCGCTCGTGACCTCCCACGGGATGACCGTCCCGTCGATCACGCCCTTCGACAGCGCCTCGGGCACGGCCGGCACGGGCATGCCCACGGTGGTCGCGCCCAGCTGGGTGAACAGCTGGTTCGTCACCCGCGTCGGCGCCCGCAGCTTCACGCCGTTCAGATCGGCGGGCTCGGTCACCGGGGTCGAGGAATGGATGGCCCCCGGCCCGTGGACCCACAGGCCCAGCATCTTCATCTCGGCGAACTCGGTGTCCATCATGTGCTTCTCGGCGAATTCCCAGTAGGCGCGGGAGGTCGCCTCGGCATTCGACATCATGAACGGCAGCTCGAACACCTCGGTCGAGGGGAAGCGCCCCGGCGTGTAGCCCGGCAGGGTCCAGACCACGTCGGCGATGCCGTCGATCACCTGATCGGTCAGCTCCGGCGGCACGCCGCCCAGCTGCATCGCGGGATAGCGTTCGACCTTGATGCGGCCGCCGCTGTCCTCCTCGACATTGTCGGCCCAGACGTCCAGCACCAGCCGGGGCACATTGGCCTGGGCGGGCAGGAACTGGTGCATCTTCAGCGTCACCTCCTGCGCGAAGGCGGCAGAGCCCGCCACGGCCAGGGCGGCGCCCGCCAGCAGCCCGCGCGTCACGCTCGTCAATCTCGTCATCTCTGGATCCTCCCTGGGGATGGCCCGGCCACGTCCGCCGGTCGCGGCTCTTCCGGCCGCCCGCCATTGCCATGGGACGATGCCAGGGCACTTCCGGGCTGTCAACGCGACAACTGCGGGGAGGCGCCCGGATGAAGCGGAACAGACCCCACGCAACGGAAGCGGCCGGAGCCCTGTTGTGGGGATGGACGTCGACACCATCGGTGAAATACTCCGGGACCGAAGGCAGGATCACCCAATGTCGGTACGCGAGACACGAAATGAAGCTTGCAGGATCCGAAGAGCGAGCCTTGAGGTTCATCCTGCAGAAGGACGCGCCCGATCTCCTGTATCAGTTGCCACAGATCTCGCCGAGACAACGCGAGTATACGGGTATCGGGGTTTATCTCGACCTCGACAACACGTCACTTCCCGGCCCGAGACATCACGACGGATGGATCGGAACCGGTGTAACAGGAACCCGATCCGACCTTGATCCGAGCTACCTGGGGTTCGCGGTCTCGGTGACTCTCGGTCTCATCGATTATCGGGAGATCATCATGGAGCCCGATGGCGTGTACCCTTGCTCTCTCGATGGCATCGTCCTTCGATGATGGACGGTTCCGGGCCGTGCCGGGAGCTGGCCGAGCAGTTCGGTCGGATCGGGGACGGATGCGCGTTCGGGAGCCCCCACAGGACGCCTCGGCCAAGCGCCTTCCTCAGAGCCGCGGCAGCAGCCCCGCCGGCGCCTCGTCGCTCCGCGCGAAATCGACGGGCGGACGTTCGGCGGCCATGGTGGCGCGCTTGAATTCGTAGACCATCTCGTCGCCCTCCTGGCCGGAGGCGACGATCAGGCATTGCGCCAGATGCCGGGCGCCATCGTAGACATCGACGAGGCCGCGCAGCTTCGGCGCATCCTCGGCGGCCAGCGCCAGCCCGCCGTCCCAGAACCGCAGGACGGGATAGGTTCGCTCGCCCATCCGGACGCGCATCCGGCTGCGCCGCGACCGCGCGAGGCGCCGCGCGGCGTCCAGACCGTCCAGGATGTCCTTCGGCAGAAAGCTGGTCATCGTCATGGCCCCTCGACACGCCACGGAAAGGATGACGCGGATTATCCACACGTCAAGTGAGCTTTCCGTAAACAATCCATCCCGGAATAGGCCCGAGGCTACCTGCGCCGCGTCCCCTTCACGCGCGGCCGCAGCACATGCGGCACCTCCGGATCGTAGAGCGCGCTGTCCGGAAACTCCGCCTCCTCGGCCAGCGCCGGCCCGACGAGGATCAGCGCCGTGCGGGTGATCTTCGCCTCCCGCACGCGGGCGTGGATGTCCGACAGCACCCCGCGGATCAGCATCTGATCCGGCCAGCCCACGCGAAAGGCCACCACCACCGGGCAATCCGCGCCGTAATGCGGCGCCAGCTGCCGCTCGATCTCGCGCAGGTTGCGCACGCCCAGGTGGATCGCCAGCGTCGCGCCGGTGCGGGCGAAGTTCTCCAGCGTCTCGCCCGCGGGCATGGCGGTCGACTTCATGCTGACCCGCGTCAGCACGATGGACTGCGCCACCTCGGGCTTCGTCAGCTCCTGCCCGAGGGCCGCCGCGGCGGCGGCGAAAGCCGGCACGCCCGGCACCACCTCGAACGGCACGCCGTCGCGCTTCAGCAGGCGGATCTGCTCGGCGATGGCCCCGTAGAGCGACGGATCCCCCGAATGCACCCGCGCCACGTCCAGCCCCGCGCGATGCGCCGCCAGGATCTCGCCGTGGGTGTCCTCCAGCGTCATCGGCGCGGTGTCCAGCACCCGCGCGCCGGCCGGCGCGCAGGCCACCACCTCCGCCGGCACGAGCGAGCCGGCGTAGAGGCAGACCGGGCACTCGGAAATCACCCGCCGCCCCTTCAGCGTCAGCAGTTCCGGATCCCCCGGCCCCGCGCCCACGAAGAATACCGTCACGCCCTCACCTCGCCCGTGCCGCCCGCGAGTCGGGCCCGGGTCAAGGACGCCGCAGGCGCCGCGCGCATGCGCGGTTCATCCTTGAGGCGGGCGCGACTCGCATGACCATCGACATGGCGCGTCGACGGGCAGACCTGCCCTTCGACCGCCTCCCCAGCCAATCTCCCGCCGTCATCCAAGGGGCCGAGCCTACGAATGACGGGGTCGGCCCGCCACAGGCTCCCTTCCCCCCGGATCGGGGGGAAGGACAGGATGGGGGGCCGATGCATCGTGTGCCGAAGGCTCATTTCGCTTCCGCCTCCGCAGCGGCCAGATCCCCGCCCGCCATCTTCCGCGCATAGCCGCGAGGGGTGAACATCCGCGGCCCCTCGCCCCGCATCAGCAGGCGCGAGTTGGACGAACCGACCAGCACCACCGTCAGCATGTCCACCTCGTCCACCTGCAATTCGTCCAGCCGGCGGTAGCGCACCGCCTCGTCCGCCCGCCCCAGGTTCGTGGCCAGCATCACCGGCGTGTCGGCCGGACGGTGCTGCAACAGGATGTCCCGGGCTTCGGCCAGCAGCGTCCGCCGTGTCCGCGACACCGGATTGTAGAAGGCGATCACGAAATCCCCCTCCGCCGCCGCCTCGAGCCGCCGCAGGATGTCCTCGCGCGGCGTCAGCAGATCGCTCAGCGAGATGGCGCAGAAATCGTGGCCCAGAGGCGCCCCCGCCCGCGCCGCCGCCCCCTGCAACGCCGAAACTCCCGGCGCACAGATCACTTCGACCCGCCGCGCCGCGTCGCTCACGCCGTCGACCTCGCGCCCCAGCAGTTCGAAGACCAGCGCGCCCATGGCGTAGATCCCCGCATCGCCCGAGCACACGAGCGCCACGTTCCGCCCCTCGCCCGCGCGCTCCAGCGCGTGGCGGCAGCGATCCTCCTCGCCGCCCAGCGGGAAATCGGCGCGCGCCTTGCCGGCGGCCAGCGGCCCCAGCAGGTCGATGTAGAGGCCGTAGCCCACCAGCTCCTCCGCCTCGCTGACGAGCCGGGAGGCCTCGGGCGTCCGCCACGCCGCCTGCCCCGGGCCGATCCCCACGATCGAAAGCCGCCCGCGCGGACGCCCCCGCGTCTCCTCGATCAGCCCGGGCACGACGGCCAGCGCGCAGGTGGCATGCGCCGTCTTGCGCTTCGGCATGCCCAGAACGCCCTCCGGCCCGGCACCGCAAAGCGCCGCGCCCTCGGACACCCCGTGACAGCCGACCTCGGCGAAGACCACCTCCGACGGCGTCTCCAGCCGGTCCGCCACGGCCTCCAGTTCGGCTGCGGTGAAGACCCGCAGCGGCACGCCCAGCCGATCCGCCAAGGCGATCACCGCCGGCTCGTCGGCTTTCAGATCCAGCGTGAAGACCGCCTTGATCGCGCCCGGCGCGGTGTCGCTGTCGGCCAGCATCCCGTCCACCAGCGCCACCAGTTCCTCCGGCGGGCAGTTCCGCGAACAGCCGACGCCCAGGGCAAAGCGCTGCGGGTGGAAGGTCAGCACACCCTCCGCGGGTGGCATCGTCGTCGCCTCGATCGCGACCACATCGCGGTTGCCCTCGCCCGAGGGCTGCGCCAGCGGCAGCGCCTCCAGCCAGCCGGCCTTCGCCGCCTCGTCCCCGTCGATCCGCGCCAGCCCGCCCGCCAGCAACCGCGCCATCGCGTCCTTCGCCAGTTCCGGCGTGCCCAGAACCCAGCCCTCGGGCGGCTCGTCCAGCGACAGGCCCAGCGAGACCTCGCCCGCCGTCGTCACCGCCGCCACGCCGCCCAGAGCCTCCGCCACCCGGCGCGCCAGCCGGTTCGCGCCCCGGTGCCCGCCCAGCAGCGGGACCACGACACCGCCGTCGTCGCTGACCGACACGACCGGCGGCTCGGCCCGCTTGTCCGCCAGCATCGGTGCCACGGCCCGGATCAGGATGCCACTCGCGCAGATGCCCACCACCGGGCGGCCCGCCGCGAAGGCCTCCCGCGCGAAGACCAGCGCGTCGGCGAATTCCGCATCCGCCCCCGCGACCCGGCCCGCCCGTCCGTGCAGCGGCACGCCAAGCGCATCGGCCACCCGCCGCGCGACACCCGCGCCGCTGCCCGAGACGGCCATCACCACGGGGTCCATATCGCCAGTCAAAGCCACGGATCGGCCCCCTTCGTCACCAGGATCATCGAGAAATAGGGCGCCGCCTCCGGCGCCTCGGCCAGCGGCAGCACCCGCTCCTCCGTCATCGTCGCGCGTTCCACATAGACCGCTCGCGCGTCCAGCCCCAGCCGATCCAGCACCGCCCGCACGCGCCCCAGATGCCGCCCGACCTTCATCAGCGCCACCGCATCGGCCGCGCCGAGCCGTTCCGCCAGTTCGTCGTCCGGCAGCGTGGCGGGCAGCACCTCCAGCCGCTCGTTCCGCGCCGTCAGCGGCAGCCCGGCCCGCGCCGCGCAGGCGGTGACCGAGGTCACGCCGGGCACGACCTCCACCCGGAACCGCCCGGACAGCCGCGCGAAGAGATACATGAACGAGCCGTAGAAGAACGGATCCCCCTCGCAGAGGCAGACCACATCCGACCCGCCCTCCAGCGCCGCCGCGATCTCCTCCGCCGCCGCGTCGTACGCGGCCTGAGCCGGGCCGCGCGCCTCGGTCATCGGCACCTCGATGGCGATCTCGCGGATACCCTCGCGGATATGCCCGGCGGCGATCGACCGCGCGAGGCTCGGGCTTCCAGCAAGGCAGGGCCAGGCCACGACCTCGGCCGCCGCGATCAGCCGCGCGGCCTTCAGCGTCAGCAGCTCCGGATCGCCTGGACCGAGACCCACCCCGTAGAGCACCCCGCTCATCTCTTCACGCTCATCTCTTCACGCTCATCTCTTCACGCTCATCTCTTCACCAGGCTCCACTGCGTCACCGGCATCGCCGCCCGCCAGCCGCGATACGGGCCGACCGGTTCCGCCCTCTGGATCGCCAGCCGCACCAGATCGCCACCCTGTTCGGCATGAAGCTTCGTCAGCACCGCCTCGCTTTCCAGCGTGACCGCATTCGCCACCAGCCGGCCCAGCGGGCGCAGCGCCGCCCAGGCCGCCTCGAACACCTCGACCGACAGACCGCCGCCGATGAAGATCGCATCCGGCGGGGCCAGCCCCTCCAGCGCCTCCGGCGCCTCGCCCGGCACCAGCTCCAGCCCCGGCGTCCCGAGCGCCAGCGCATTCGCCGCCGCCATCGCCCGGCGGTCGGCCCGCGGCTCTATCCCGACGGCCCGCGCATAGCGCGCCGCCCGCATCCATTCGACAGCGACCGAGCCGCAGCCGGTCCCGATGTCCCACAGCAGCGCGCCGCGCATCGGCATCAGCCTGGCCACCGTCGCGGCCCGCACCTCGCGCTTGGTCATCGTGCCGTCGTGCTGGAACAGATCGTCAGCCAGCCCCGGCACGCGCGGCAGCAGGGCCGCATCCGGCGCGGCCACGCAGTCGACAGCCAGGGTATTGAACGCCGGCACCTCGTGCGCCCAGGACGCTGCCACGCCGTCGAACCGCGCCTCGTCCTTCCCGCCCATGGCCGCCAGCACGGTCATCCGGGACTGGCCGAAGCCGCGTTCGGTCAGGAAGGCGGCGATCCGGGCGGGCGTCTCCGCCCCGGTGGTCAGCACCAGCAGCCGCGCGCCGGGCTGGATGAAGGCGATCATCTGCTCGACCGGGCGGCCGTGGACCGTCAGCGTCTCGACATCCGCGAGCGACCAGCCCATGCGGGCGGAGGCCAGCTGGAAGGCCGACAGCTGCGGGTGATAGACGATCTCGGCCGGCGGGATCGCCCGCCCGATCCGCGCGCCGACGCTGAACCAGAGCGGATCGCCGGTGACCAGCACCACCGCCCGCCGCCCGCGCAAACCGCGCAACGTCTCGATCATCGCGTCGAAGGGCGACGGCCAGGCCAGCCTCTCGGCCGTCACGGCATCGGACAGGCGATGATGTCGGTCGCCGCCGACGATGACGTCGGCAGCCTCCACCACGGCACGGGCGGCGGGGGTCAGCCCCTCCATCCCGTCCTCGCCGATGCCGACGACGTGCAGCCAGGGGGCGCTCATTGCCATCCTCGCGCGCGAAGACTTTTCGCGAAAAGTCTTCCGAAAGGTTTTCGCGACAACCTTTCCACCGCCCCGCAAGACGCGCGCGCTCCGCCGGGGGCGAAGAAATTTGGCGAAAACTCTTGCCTCACGCACCGGCCTCCCGCGCCGACAGGGCGTTCACCGCAGCGGCCGCCATTGCCGAGCCGCCCCGCCGCCCCCGCAGGGCCACGAACCCGCAGCCGCGCGGATTGGCGGCAAGTTCCGCCTTGCTTTCCGCCGCGCCGACAAAGCCCACCGGGAAGCCAAGGATCAGCGCCGGCTTCGGCGCGCCCCGGTCGATCAGGTCCAGCAGGTGGAACAGCGCGGTCGGCGCGTTGCCGATCGCCACCACCGCGCCCTCCAGCCGGTCGAGCCACAATTCCACCGCCGCCGCCGAACGGGTGTTGCCGATCGCCTGCGCCTTTCCCGGCACCAGCGGGTCGTTCAGCGTCACGATCACCTCGTTTCCTGCCGGCAGCAGGCGGCGGATGACGCCCGCCCCGACCATCTCGCTGTCGCAGAAGACCGGCTTTCCGGCCATCAGCGCCGCCCGCCCCGCATCCGCGGCTCCGGGCGAGAAGGCCAGCCGGTCGGCGACCTCGACCATCCCGCAGGCGTGGATCACCCGCACGGCCATCGCCGCCATGCCGCCATCGAAGCGATCCAGCCGCGCCTCGCGCCGGATCGTCGCGAAGCTTTGCGCGTAGATCGCGGCGGGGTCGTGTTCGTAGGGCGGAAGGCGCGAGCCGGCGCGCGCGGTCGCGGGGGCCGCGCCATCCGCTCCGTTCACCGGTGCGGGCCGCGGGCCGGCATGCGACGCGCCATCGCCGGCCGCCTGCGGCACCGGCGCCTCGACCTCGACCTCGCGGACGGCGCGGGAGAGCAGATCCCTGTGATCGATCCCGAGGATCGTCGCCTCGTGCGTGCGCACCTCCTCCGGCAGTCGCTCCGGCGCGCGCAGCAGGTCCGCCAGGTGCCCGTCCCCGTCCAGCCGGGCGATGGCCCGGACCAGCGTTTCCACCTGCACCCTGTCGCGCACCGCGTTTTCGGGGAAGGTCATCGGCACCAGCGAGGGGAACACCTCGGCCAGCACGTGTCCGGTCCCCTCGCCCAGGGTCTCGAACGGCCAGACGGCGGCGCCGGTGGCATGGCGCAGCCGTTCGAGCATCGCGATCCCGGTCAGCGCCTGCCCGCCCACCGAACCGGCGCCCGACAGTTTCCAGACCTCCTGCGCCGCACTTGCGCGCCGGTCGGCGTCGCGCAGGTTCGCGGGCAGGGTCACGCTCCATCCGACCGGCTTCTTCCGCGGCAGGCCCCGGATGTCGCGCTTGAGCCCGTTGCCCCAGAACGGACCTTCGGCCGCGAAGAGCGCGTTCAGCCGCGCGGCGGCGTCGAAGCGGTCGTTGCCGTTCTCCGGCCCCTCCCGGACCTCTTCCGCGATGCGGGCCCAGACGTCGGACCAGACGGCCCCCGGCGCCATCGCCTCGGCGAGGCCCTTCGGGTAGCCGAAGGGAAAATCGAACCCGGCCAGCACCCTGTCGCCCCGGCGGGTCGCGGTGTCGAGGATGGCGGCGATGCGCTCGGACGCCTCGGCCCGGGTCGCCGGATTGTGCGTCTCCAGCCCGCCGGCGTGCAGCCAGGCCAGCCAGATCGAATCCCTGCCCCGCCGCGGCACGCCGGCGCCCGACCAGTCCACCATGAGCCAGCCGTCGAAGAGGGGCCGCCCGCCGTTCATTTCCGCCGCGCGCTTTCCGGCCCGTGCGGGTGCTTCGCGTGGGGGTATTGCGGGTGGTGGTGGCCGTGGTCGTGGGAATGACCGTGGTCGTGATCGTGGGCGTGTCCGTGGGAATGCCCATGGTCGTGGGAATGGCCGTGGGAGTGGGAATGCCCGTGATCATGCGGATGCGGATGCGGATGATCGTGCCCGTGCCCGTGATCATGCCCGTGGCCTTCGCCGGACCCGTGATCGTGGGCATGACGATGCGCATGGTGATGCCCGTCGCCGTGGTGGTGGTGATGGTCCGCCATGTCCAGCCGGCACTCGCCGGTGCAGAACGTGTCGCACAGCGTGCAATCGGCCACGTTGGAGCCCGGGGCGCTGGCGCCCTGCCCCTCGACGTGGTGATGGTGGCTTTCCTGCGGCGTGCCGACCTCGTCCTCGAAGCCGAGGATCGCCACCCGGTACTTGCAGGTCGCGCAATTGGGCGGAGGGATCTCGGAGAGCTGCTCCGTGGCGCGGTCGGCGAAGGCCTCCAGCACCTTCGGATGGGTGCCCAGATACGGCGCCTTCACGAAGGCGATCTCGGGATGCGCGGCGGCGACCCGGTCGGTGAAGCCGAAGATCCGGTCGATCAGGATGCCCGAGAACAGGAACCACGGGAAGACGACCACCCGGCGATAGCCCAGCTTCACCACGTGGTTCAGGCACGGCTCGACCAGCGGGAAGGTGACGCCGGAATAGCCAACCTCGCACCAGCCGAAGCCCAGCCCCTCGTGCAGCATCCGCGCCACCTTGGCGACGTTGGCATTGGCGTCGGGGTCCGAGGCGCCGCGGCCGATGACCACAAGACAGGTCTCCTCCAGCGGTACCGCGCCGTCCCGGGCGTCGGCCTCGGCCACGGCGCCGCGGATGCGGTCGGCGGCGGCGGCCAGCAGCTTGGGCTCCACCCCCAGCTCGCGCCCGCAGGACACCTCCACCCCGTGCTCGGCGGCGTAGCGGTTCAGCACCGTGGGAATGTCGTTCTTCGCGTGCATCGCGGCGAAGAGCATCCCCGGCACGGCGAGGATCCGGTCGCAGCCCTTCTCGCGCAGACGGTCGAGGCCCACCCGGATCACCGGATTGGCGAATTCCAGATAGCCGTGCTCGACCTCCCAGCCCTCGGGCAGGAAGGCCGGCAGGGCGGCGGCCAGTTCGGCGAATTCCTCGACTGCCGACCCGCTCCGCGAGCCGTGCCCGCAGAGCATCACACCCGTCTTCGTCACGGGATCAGGCCTCCTGCGGCTCTTCGGAGGCGTCTGCCTCGTCGTCCTCGGCCTTGCGCGGACGTTCCTTCAGCGCCTGCCACAGGCCGATGGCGATGGCCGCGCCGATGGCGGCGGCGCCCAGCCAGTGACCGTGGCCGGCGACCTCGGCCAGGTGGCCGGGATGGGCGGACGCGGCGGCAGGGGCGAGCGCTGCGGCGGCGATGATGATGGGGCGGATGGCTGTCATGGTCCCTCTCCTGTCTCGGCGGCACGGAAAGGGCGCGAGGCGGGCGGTGTCCGCGCCTCCCGACGATCCTTCGCCCGTCCCCGGCATGGGTCGACGGCACTCGGGCACCTCTCCGGCCCCTTGCGGGGCATCGTCATGCCCCATCCATAGGCAAGCCCCGCCGCACCCGCAATCCCCGAATCCGACAGGTCGCGCGGCCCGGCCGACCTTTGCCCGCGACGCCCCGCCCGACACGCGCCGCCCGAGATGCCGCCGCCCGCCGCATGACCCGCCGGCGGTCGCCGTCCCGTGCCCTGCCGCACATCGGACCTGCGCCGCCCGCATTTGCTTCGGCGCGGCGCGGGACCATGTTGCAACCGACACCGATGGAAAGGACGCAAGGATGGGACAGCTTGTCGACGGCACCTGGCACAGCGGAGAGGTCGCGCCGACCGACGACGACGGCAGCTTCAAGCGCGCCGATTCCGGCTTCCGCAACTGGATCACGCCCGACGGCGCGCCCGGCCCCTCGGGCGAAGGCGGCTTTCCGGCCGCCTCGGGCCGCTACCACCTGCACGTCTCCTACGCCTGCCCCTGGGCGCACCGGGCGCTGATCTACCGGGTGCTGGAGGGGCTTCAGGATCACGTCTCCGTCTCGGTCGTGCACCCCGACATGCTGGACAACGGCTGGGAGTTCCGGACCGATTTCCCGGGCGCCACCGGCGACACGGAAACCGGACGATCGTTCCTGCATCAGGTCTACACCCTCGCCGACCCGCAGATGACCGGCAAGGTCACCGTGCCTGTCCTGTGGGACCGCGAGCGCGAGACAATCGTGTCGAACGAAAGCGCCGAGATCATCCGCATGTTCGACACCGCCTTCGACGGCGTGAAGGGCGCCGGCCCGGACCTGCGCCCCGAGGCCCTGCGCCCCCGCATCGACGAGATCAACGACCGCGTGTACGACACCGTCAACAACGGCGTCTACAAGGCCGGCTTCGCGACCTCGCAGAAGGCCTACGACGCGGCGGTCACGGCGCTGTTCGACTCGCTGGACTGGCTGGAGGGGATCCTTGCGGGCAACCGCTACCTGACCGGCGACACGATCACCGAGGCGGACTGGCGGCTCTTCACCACGGCGATCCGCTTCGATCTGGTCTACCACACGCATTTCAAGTGCAACCGCGCGCGGATCGTGGATTACCCGAACCTCTGGGGCTGGCTGCGCGAGCTCTACCAGTGGGACGGCGTGGCGGACACGGTTCGCTTCGACCACATCGTGCGGCACTACCACTACAGCCACACGTCGATAAACCCGCACCGGATCATCCCGATCAACCCGGAGCCGGATTTCGACGCCCCCCACGGCCGGGGCTGAGGCGAAGCGCGCCCGGTCATGACCGCCCTCCCGGATGCCCGATCCGAGTGGGGGGGGGGTGATGGCCGATGGCGGGGCCGCGCGGTTGCGGCGGCAGGTGTCAGCCGACCATGCCGTAATGCTCCACCAGCGCCGCAAGGTCGGAGGGCGGGGCGTCGGCGCCGATGATGGCGCGGGCGTTCATGCAGTGGTTGAAGATCGACCCGTCCGCGAAGAAGGCCGCCCGGGTAACGAAGATCACCCGCGCATCGGGCCGGCGATAGCTGGCGAAATCCGAGACGGCAAAGGCCGACCCCCCGGTGAGCATGAGGTTGAGCACGATGACCTCGTAGTCCGTCCGGCGCAGGCTCTCGATCGCCGCGTCCTGGGAATGAACGAGGTCCGTCTCGCATCCCTGCCGGTCGAGATGGCGCTTCCACAGCCACCCGAGATCCGGCGCGCTTTCGACGATCAGAACCCGCATCGTTTCGTTCCGGCACCTCGTGTGCCGACCTCCTGCACCTGAACCGGATGGCCGCGCGGGATGGTCCCGTTCGGGGTCGCGTCTCGCCCCCGCGTCTCCGGATGGTCGAGTACTGCGCCCGTTTCCCTAACAAATGGTTAAGCCTCGCCGGCCCCGTGCGGCCCGGGCGGCCCGAGGCGCCCGGGGCGGCAGGTTTCCGCGCAGCGCACCGGCCGGCGGGGTGCGGGGCGCGCCGGCGGCGCCGGGCAACATCGGCGGCGGATGGACCTTTCGGTGCCGCCGGGGACATGCGATACGGGCGGCATGAGCGCGACCTGGATCACCATCTGCGACACCTGCCGCCGCGACCGCACGGCCCCGCCCGCGATCGACGGCACCACCGACGGCGCGGCCCTCGCCGCGCTGGTCGAACGTTCCGCGGCGGCGGCCGGCGTCCGGACCCGCCGCGTCGCCTGCCTGATGGGCTGCGATCACGGCTGCAACGTGGCGATCCAGGCGGCGGGCAAGCTGAACTACACGCTGGGCCGGTTCGAGCCGACCGCCGAGGCGGCCGAGGCGATCGTCGACTACGCCGCCCGCCACGCGGCAAGCGACAGCGGCCAGGTGCCCTACCGGGACTGGCCGCAGGGCGTGAAGGGGCATTTCGTCACCCGTCACCCGCCGCTGCCGGACGACCCTGCGTGAGAGCCCGCGACCACGGAGGCGGGATCGACGCCGCCGCCCGCGCCTTCGGCGGCAACCGCGAGGACTGGCTGGACCTCTCGACCGGCATCAACCCGGTGCCCTACCCCCTGCCCGACCTCGCGCCGGGCGACTGGCAGGCCCTGCCCGACCGCGCCGCGCGGGATGCGCTGGTCGAGGCGGCGCACCGGTTCTGGAACGTTCCGCACGGGGCGCGGGTCCTCGCGGTGCCGGGCCTGTCGTCGGTCATCCCGCGAATCCCGCTTCTGGCCCCGCCGGGGCGGGCGGCGATTCCCGGCCCCACCTACAACGAACACGCCGCCGCCTTCACCCGCGCCCGCTGGGACGTCGGCGACCGCCCGGCGCTGGACCGGGCGCGCGCGGTGGTGATCGTCAACCCGAACAACCCCACCGGCGAATGGCACCGCCCGCCGGACCCGGCGCTCGGCCTGCGCGTGATCGACGAGAGCTTCGCCGACCTGGACCCCGCACGCTCGCTGATCGCCGAGGCGGCGCTGCCGCGCACGCTGGTGCTGAAGAGCTTCGGCAAGTTCTGGGGGCTGGGCGGCCTGCGCCTGGGCTTCGTCGCCGGCGATCCGGCGCTGGTGGAGCGGCTGGCCGAGGACATCGGCCCCTGGCCCGTGTCCGGCCCGGCGCTGCGGATCGGCGCACAGGCGCTGAGCGACACCGCCTGGGCCGAGGCCACCCGCGCCCGGCTGGCGGAGGACGCGCAGCGGCTGGATGCGCTCGTCACCGCGCTTCCCGGGGTGAAGGTCGCGGGGGGCACCGCGCTCTTCCGGCTCTACGACCTGCGCGACGCGGCCGCGCTGCGCGGGCGTCTGGCGCTGCACCGGATCTGGACGCGCACGTTCCCCTGGTCGGCGTCCTGGCTGCGCATCGGCCTGCCCGCGCCCGAGGCCTGGCCGCGGCTCGAAGCGGCGCTCGCCCGGTGATGCGCCGTCCGGCGACCATGGCGGCGCCCGCGCCGGGCCGGGCGTGATGGGCCACGCGGCGGCGCTTGTGCTGGCCATGCTGCTCGACGCGGTGCTGGGCGAACCGCCGGCGCTGTGGAACCGGGTGCCGCATCCGGCGGTGCTGGCCGGCCGGGCGGTGGCCTGGCTGGACCGGCGGCTGAACCGCGGCGGCGCCCGCCTGGCCCGCGGGGTCCTGGCCCTCGCCCTGCTGTCGGCGGCGGCGCTGGCGGCGGGGGCCGTCATCGCCCTCGCCGGCTCGGTGGCCGAGGCGCTGGCGGCCGCGATCCTGCTGGCGCAGCGCAGCCTTGTCGACCACGTCCGCGCCGTCGCCGACGCCCTGCGCCTGTCCACCGCCGACGGGCGTCTCGCGGTCGCGCGGATCGTCGGTCGCGACACCGATGCGATGGCCCCGCCCGACATCGCCCGCGCCGCCATCGAATCCGCGGCCGAGAACCTGTCGGACGGCGTCGTCGCGCCGGCCTTCTGGTTCCTGATCGGGGGGCTGCCGGGGCTCTGCCTCTACAAGGCGGTCAACACCGCCGACAGCATGATCGGCTACCGGACCCCGCGCCACGAACGCTTCGGCAAACCCGCCGCGCGGCTGGACGACCTGCTGAACCTGATCCCCGCCCGGCTGACCGCGCTGCTGATCGCGGCCCTGCACGGCGGCTCCCGTGGCGGCCTGCGAAACTGGCCCGCGATCACGACCGAGGCGCACCGCCACCGCTCGCCCAATGCCGGCTGGCCCGAGGCCGCCATGGCCCGCGCCATCGGCACCGCGCTTTCCGGCCCGCGCAGCTACCACGGCGAGCGGCGGGACTTCCCGTGGGTCTTTCCCGAAGGCGACCGCACGCCCGGCCCCGCCGCCATCGACGCCGCCGTCCGGGTGCTCTGGCGGACCTGGGCCGCGCTGCTGGCGATCGCCGCGCTGGCCGCGCTGATCGGCATCTGACCCGCGGTCCGGACCACGCTGTCAGCTCGGAAGTACGGATATCGTGCCGACCACTCGCGCGCCGGGCGCCATCTCGATTCCCGATCACCGCCACGCTGGCGGACCTGTGCGGCGCTGTCGGCGGATGCTGCGCCGTTCGCCCTCCGGCCGCCAGTCCGGATCACGCGGCCACCGGCCCGGAGCGAAATCCTAGCCGAAATCGCCTGCGCACCCGGCTGCTCGAAGAGTCCCTGCCCGCGTGCTCTGGCGAACCCGAGCGGCAATCGCCGCGCCGGCCGCGCCGTTCGGCATCCGGCCGCCGGTCCAGATCACGCTGCCGTCAGCCAGGGGGCGCGGACATTGTGCCGAAACCGCCCGCGCACTAGGCTCCGCCGCGATCCCCAGACACACCCCGGACATCCAGAGGTATCCATGCGCCTGCCCCCCCTTGCCGCCCTGACCGCCCTTGCCCTTGCCGCCACACCGGCCGCGGCGCAGCAATGCGGCGGCGACTTCGGCGCCTTCGTGGCGAACCTGGAGGCCGAGGCGGTGGCGCGCGGCCATGCGCCCGACACCGTGCGCGGCTTCTTCTCGGGCGTGTCGCAGGACCCCGCGGTGATCCGCGCCGACCGTTCGCAGGGGGTCTTCCAGCTCGACTTCACCACCTTCGCGCGCCGCCTGATCTCGGAGCAGCGGCTGCAGACCGGCCAGGCGAAGGCGCGCGAACATGCCGCCGTCTTCGACCGGATCGAGGCCGAATACGGCATCTCGCGCGGCGTCCTGCTGGCCTTCTGGGCGTTCGAGACGGATTACGGCTCCTTCCAGGGCGACTACAACACGCTGAACGCGCTGGTGACGCTGGCCCACGACTGCCGCCGGCCCGAGCTGTTCCGCCCGCAGATCTTCGCGGCGCTGGAGCTGCACGCACGCGGCGATTTCGATCCGCGCACGACGACCGGGGCCTGGGCGGGCGAGATCGGCATGGTGCAGATGCTGCCCGAGGACATCCTGGAGAACGGCGTGGACGGGGACGGCGACGGGAAGGTGTCGCTGAAGACATCGCCGGCCGACGCGCTGATGTCGGGGGCGAAGATGATCTCGGCCCTCGGCTGGCGCGCGGGCGAGCCCTGGATGCAGGAGGTCGTGCTGCCCGAGACGCTGGACTGGGCGCGGACGGGCCTCGATCACGAGATGCCGGCCTCCGAGTGGCAGGCGGCGGGCGTGCGGGCCCGCTCGGGCGAGATCCTGCGGCCGGACCTGCCCGCCTCGGTCCTGGTGCCGCAGGGGCGGCACGGGCCGGCCTTCCTGGTCTATCCGAACTACAAGGTCTATTTCGACTGGAACAAGAGCTTCGTCTATGTCCTGACGGCGGCCTATTTCGCCACCCGGCTGGAAGGCGCGCCGGTCTTCGACGCGGGCAACCCCGATCCGGGCCTCTCGGGCGAGCAGATGATGCGGTTGCAGGAGAAGCTGGTGGCGCGCGGCCACGACGTGGGCGCGGTGGACGGAATCCTCGGCGAGAAGACCCGCGAGGCGGTGCAGAAGGTGCAGATCGAGTTCGGGATGCCGGCGGACAGCTGGCCCACGCCGGAGTTGCTGGCGCGGCTGTGAGGGCGTCTGGGGGGCCGGGGAGCGTGAGGGCTGAAGTGGGTGGGCTGGAAGCCCACCCTACGGATCGGGGGTCGGCGGCGGGCTGAGCGGGTCGCCGGTCCTCGAACGGGTCGTCCTCGGCCGTCTCCCCGGACGCGCGCTCCCTTGACAGTTTATGTTGATACCAACACAACTCGACCATGACCGACACGATCACTGACCCCGGCGGGATCTCGCGCGAGACCACCCTTCATGTCCGCGACACCTGCCTCTGCCTCCATACCCAGCGGGCCGCCCGGGCGCTCGCCCGGCGCTTCGACCGGGCCTTCCGCCCGCTGGGCCTGACCAACGGGCAGTTCTCGTTGCTGATGTCGCTGAACCGGCCCGAGCCGCCGCGTCAGGGCGAGGTCGCCGATCTGCTGACGATGGACCGCACCACGCTGACCGCGGCGCTGAAGCCGCTGGCGAAGCGCGGGCTGCTGACGGTGGAGCCCGACGAGAACGACGCCCGCTCCCGCCGGCTGCGTCTGACGGGCGACGGCCGCGCCCTGCTGCGCCGCGCCCTGCCGATCTGGCAGGAGGAACACGCGGCGGTCGACTGGAACCTGTCGAACCCCGCCGCGCTGCGGGAGGACCTGGTGAAACTTCAGGCCTCGGCCGAGGCGCCCTGACCGAAGCGTTCGGCGCGGCTGGACGGCCCGGGGGCCCTGCCCCCGGGCCCCCGAGGTATTTCGGACCGGATGAATGAAGGACCGGCCCCCTGCTTCATCCGGTCGGAAATACCTCGGGGGAGTCGCCCCGCAGGGGCGGCGGGGGCAGAGCCCCCTGTTCCGACCGGGTGTCCCCCTCAGGCCACCATCGCCTCGGCCCGCTTCAGATCGACCGAGACCAGCTGGCTGACGCCCTGCTCCTGCATGGTCACGCCGAAGAGCCGGTCCATCCGGGCCATCGTCACCGCGTGGTGGGTGATGATCAGGAACCGCGTCTCGGTCCGGCGGCACATCTCGTCCAGCATGTCGCAGAAGCGGGTGACGTTGGCGTCGTCCAGCGGGGCGTCCACCTCGTCCAGCACGCAGATCGGGGCGGGGTTCGCCAGGAACACCGCGAAGATCAGCGCCAGCGCCGTCAGCGTCTGTTCGCCGCCCGACAGCAGCGAGAGCGTCGACAGCTTCTTGCCCGGCGGCTGGCACATGATCTCCAGCCCCGCCTCCAGCGGGTCGTCCGACTCGACCAGCATCAGCGAGGCCTCGCCGCCGCCGAAGAGGTGCTTGAAGAGCGTGCCGAAGTTGCCGTTCACCTCCTCGAAGGCCGTCAGCAGCCGCTCGCGGCCCTCGCGGTTCAGGCTCGCGATGCCGGAGCGGAGGGTGCGGATCGCCTCCTCCAGATCGGCCTTCTCGGTGATCAGCTGGCCGTGTTCGCCCGCGACCTCCTTCATGTCCTCCTCGGCCCGCAGGTTCACCGCGCCGAGCGCGTCGCGCTGGCGTTTCAGGCGGTTGACCTCGGACTCGATCGCCTCGGCTGCGGGCATCGTGCCCGGATCGGTGTCGAGCGCCTCCAGAAGCTGCTTCGGCGTCTTCTCCATCTCTTCCGAGATCCGCTCGGCCGCCGCGCTCACCGCCTCGTCGGCGGCGTCCGAGCGCGCCTCGGCCCGGGCGCGGGCCTCGCGGGCCTCGCCGGCCAGGCGCTCGGCCTCGCGTTCCGCCGTCACCGCGTCGCGCAGGGCGGTCTCGGCCAGGGCCAGCGCGTCGGCGGCCGCCTTGCGGCGGGTCTCGGCGGCCTCGATCCCCGCGGTCAGCTTCTCGCTTTCCGCGTCGATCACGCCGGGGACCTTGCGCGCCTCGGCCAGCTCCGCCTCGGCCGCGTCCTTCCGCTCCACCAGCTCGCCGACGCGCTTGCCCGCGTTCTCCAGCCGGCCGCGCCAGGAGCCCAGCTCCTTCTCGACCTCACCCGAACGCCGCTGCCGCGCCTCGCCCTCGCGGCGCAGCTCGTCATGGGCCGCGCGGCGGGACATCATCGCCATCCGCGCACCCTCGACCGCCATGCGGATCTGTTCGACGCCGGCGCGGGCGGCATCCAGATCGCCCAGATCGGCCACGCCCTTCTCGGCCTCGGCCAGCTGCTTCCGGGCCGCCAGAGTGTCCTCCTCGTGCCGCTTCACCGACAGGCCGAGGCTTTCCAGCCGGCTTTCGGCCATGTCCTTCTCGGCCTCGGCGCGGGAGAGCGCCCGCGCGGCCTCCGTCACCAGCCGGTCCGCGTCGCGCCGGGCCTGGCGGGCGCGGCTGTCGGCTTCGGCCAGGTCCTTCAGCCGCTTCGCCAGGTGGTCGTGCGCGGCGCGTGCGCCCTCGGCGCGGTTGGTCGCGCGTTCCAGCTCCTGCTTCAGTTCCTCCAGCCGGTTGAGCTGCTGCAGGCGCAGGGCGGCGGCGGAGGGCGCATCCTCGGCCCAGGCGCGGTAGCCGTCCCAGCGCCAAAGATCACCATCGAGGCTCACCACCCGCTGGCCCGGCTTCAGCATCGGCTGCAGGCGCGGGCCGTCCTCCGCCTCCACCAGGCCGATCTGGCTGATCCGGCGGCCCAGAACCTCGGGCACGGTGACGAAGTTCCCGAGGCTTTCCACGCCGTCCGGCAGCGCCTGCCCCGCGCCGTAACCCGCCAGCGCGACCCAGCCCGACGGCCCGTCCGCATCGACCACCGGCGCGCGCAGATCGTCGGCCAGCGCCGCGCCGAGCGCCTTTTCGTAGCCCGGGCGGACCTTCACGAGGTCCATCACCTGCCCGCCCTCGGCCGTGTCGCGGGCGACGAGGCGGGCCAGGGCCTGCACCTCGGCCTGCAGGGCGTTGACCTCGCCGTCGGCGGCCGAGCGTTCGGCGCGGGCGTCGGCCTCGCGCGACTGCGTGTCGGCTCGGGCGGCCTCGGCGGCGAGCAGGGTTTCCTCGGCATTTGTCGCGGTCTTCTGGGCGGTGGCGGCGTCGGCCTCGGCCCTTGCCACCGCCTCGCCGGAGCGGGCCAGGACGGCGCGGCTTTCGGCCAAGGCGGCGCGGGCCTTCTCGGCCTCGCCCTCGGAGCGGGCCAGCGTCTTGCGGCTGTCGTCGAGGAAGCGGTGCGCCGACTGGTGGCGGGCGGCGAGGCGGGCGACATCCTCGGTCAGCTGCGCCAGCTCGCCCTCGCGTTCCTGCAGGACCGATGCCGCCTCGCGTGCGGCTTCGGCGGCGGTGTCCAGTGCCTTGTCGTGGCCCTGACCGGCAGAGGCCAGCGCCTTCGCCTCGGCCTCCAGCCGCGCGATGGTCTCGCCCGCGTCGCGGTTCAGGCCGGATTCCCGCTCCATGTCGCGGCTGAGCTGCGCGATCCGGGATTCCAGCGCCGCGATGGCGTCGACGGCGCGCTTCGCGCGGTCGGTGAGCGTGTCGCGCTCGACCTGGAGGCGCTGGAGGACGGAGGACGCGATCGCCTCCTCCTCGCGCTTCGGCGGCATCGCGGTCTCGGCGGTTTCGCGGGTCGTCGCGGCGGCCCTGGCGGCGGCCTCGCCGCGGGCGGCCTCGGTCACCCGCTCGCGCAGGGCGGCGGCGGCCTGAAGGCGCGCCTCGTCCGCCTCGCGCCAGCGGCGGTAGAGCAGCATCCCCTCCGCATGCCGCAACTCCGCCCCGATCGAGCGGTAGCGGGCGGCCTGCTTCGCCTGCCGCTCCAGCTGCGCCAGTTGCTGGGCCAGCTGTTCGACCACGTCGTCGACACGGGCGAGGTTCTGTTCGGCCCCGTTGAGCTTCAGCTCCGCCTCGTGGCGGCGGGCGTAGAGGCCGGAGATCCCCGCCGCCTCCTCCAGGATCCGCCGGCGGTTCTTCGGCTTGGCGTTGATCAGCTCGGAGATCTGCCCCTGCCGCACCAGCGCAGGCGATTGCGAGCCGGTGGAGGCGTCGGCGAAGAGCATCTGCACGTCCCGCGCCCGCACGTCCTTGCCGTTGGCCTTGTAGGCCGAGCCCACATCGCGGGTGATCCGGCGGATGATCTCCAGATTGTCCAGATCGTTGAACCCCGCGGGCGCCCGGCGGTCCGAGTTGTCGATATGCAGCGCCACCTCGGCGTGGTTCCGGGCCGGGCGCGACGAGGCGCCGGCGAAGATCACGTCCTCCATCCCGCCGCCGCGCATGGCGGTCGGGCGGTTCTCGCCCATCACCCAGCGCAGCGCCTCCAGCAGGTTCGACTTGCCGCAGCCGTTGGGGCCGACGACGCCCGTCAGCCCGTCCGAGATGATCAGCTCGGTCGGGTCCACGAAGCTCTTGAAGCCGGACAGGCGGAGACGGGAGAAATGCAAGGGCACGGGTCCTCGGGCCGACTCGGGTGGATAACCCGAAGGCTGCGGATGCGGGCCGGGTGAGTCAATGCGGAATACGCCGGATATGGCGTTTGGCGCGGACTTGTCCACAAGATATTGCGGCCGTTAGCGGCGAAGCGCCCGAGCCGGCGCGCGCTTCGCCGATCCACCCGGGGTCAGCCGCTTTCGGCCGGGGCGATCCGGACCAGCTGCCCGCTTTCGAAATCCGTGATCGCCAGGATGGCGCCGTCCTGATCGACTTCCAGGTCCCGCACCCGGCCGAGATCGCGCGACAGGCGCTCCTCGCCGACGACGTCGCCGCTTTCCATGTTCAACCGGACGATGCCGCCGGGCACCAGCGACGAGATCAGCAGATCGCCCTGCCAGGCCGGAAACGCGTCGCCCTCGTAGGCAATCATCCCCGCGGGCGCAATCACCGGATCCCAGAAGTAGTCGGGCTGTTCCATCCCCTCCCGCTGCGCGTCGCCGGAGCCGATCTCGCCCCCGTCGTAGCGCTGGCCGTAGGAGATCACGGGCCAGCCGTAGTTCAGCCCGGACTCCGTCAGGTTCAGCTCGTCGCCGCCCTTCGGCCCGTGTTCGATGGTCCAGAGTTCTCCGTCCATCACCAGCGCACCCTGGATGTTGCGGTGGCCGTAGGACCAGATCTCGTCCTGCGCCTCGGCATCGTTCACGAAGGGATTGTCCTCGGGGACCGAGCCATCGAGATTGATGCGCACGACCTTGCCGTAGGTCTTGTCCAGATCCTGCGCGTACTGGCGGTATTCGTCGGTGAAATGCTCGCCCGTCGTGACGAAGGCGTGGCCGGCGTCGTCGAAGACGATGCGCGAGCCGAAGTGCATCGGCGCGTCTGCGGCGGGGGTCTGCACGAAGATGTCCTCGGCGCCCGTCACCTCGGTCAGGTCGTCCGACAGAGTGCCCCGGGCGGCGGCGGTGGCGAAGCCCCCGTCGACCGGCTTGGCGTAGGTCCAGTAGATCATGCGGTTTTCGTCGAATTCGGGGCCGAGCGCCACGTCCAGCAGCCCGCCCTGCTTCTGCGCGGCCACCTCGGGCAGCCCGCCGATCGGGTCGGAGAGCGTGCCGTCCTCCGTCACATGCCGGAGCCGGCCAAGGCGTTCGGTGACCAGATAGCCGTCCTCGGGCAGGACGGCGATGCCCCAGGGATGGACGAGACCGCCGACGATGGTGGTGCGTTCGAGCTCGACCTCCGAATTCTCCAGCGGGGCGCGGAACTGGCCCTCCATCGCCGGTTCCAGGTCGGTGTTGCGCTTGCCCCAGTCGAAGGTGCCGCCGGATTGCGCCAGCGCAGGTGCCGCGCCGAAAGCGGCCGCGGCGGTGGTGAGCATGGCAAGGGTTCTGATGGACATGGAAGATCTCCCCGTTTGTTCTCGCAAGGCCAACGTGGGGCCGGGGCCTGCGTTGCATCACGAACGCGCCAGCGGCGCCCGCACTGCCGCCAAGGCCGTCCCGGGGGCCATTCGCTATTGACGCCGGGCGACCGGCAGGCGCAGAACAGGGGACGTACGGTTCCCCGCAAAGGGCGCAAAGCGCTCGGGGATGAAACGGGAATGCGGAAACGGGCGACCCACACAGGGGCCCGAAGCCGCAGCCGCCCCCGCGACTGTGATGCGGCGAGCGTGCACTCGATATGCCACTGGAGCGATCCGGGAAGGCGAGCGCACGCAACGACCCGCAAGCCAGGAGACCGGCCGTGCGTGCGAAACCCACATGCCGTCGGGTGTGACGGCGCAGGAGAGACAGACATGACCACCGCCACCGCTTCCGGCACCCGCGCCGCCTCCGGCCTTCTCGGCCTCGCCGCCGCCGCGCTGATCGGCCTCGGCCTGATCGTCGCCGCCGGGCACCTGCAGGCGCAGACCCTGCACGACGCGGCGCATGACGTGCGCCACGCCACCGGCTTCCCCTGCCACTGAGCCCCCCGGACAGGCCCATGTTCCGTCAGGCTGCGACCAGCGCGCTTTTCGCTGGATTCACCGCGGGGCTCGCTGCCGCCGCGCTCCACCTCGTGTTCGTGCAGCCGGTGCTGCTGCATGCCGAACTCTACGAGGGCGGCGACCTCGTGCATTTCGGGGCCGATGCCGTCTCGGCCCACCCCGACCTGCCGCTCTTCGATGCGGTCCGCGACGGGCTGAGCATCCTCTTCAACGCCGTGATCTACACCGGCTATGCCCTGCTGCTGATCGCCGCCATGGGGCTGGCCGAAACGCGCGGCGCGACGATCGACGCCCGGCGCGGGCTGATCTGGGGCATCGCGGGCTTCGTCACCTTCCATCTCGCGCCGGCCTTCGGCCTGCCGCCCGAGGTGCCGGGCGTCGCCGCGGCCGATCTGGCCGCACGTCAGGTCTGGTGGTTCGGCACCGTCGCCGCGACGGCCGTGGCGCTGTGGATGGTGGCCTTCGGCACCTCGCCCGTCGCATGGGCCGGGGCCGTGGCGCTTCTGCTCGCCCCGCATCTGATCGGCGCGCCCGAACCGGACACGCTCGCCGGACCCGTCCCGCCCGAGATCGCCGCCCATTTCGCCGCCCGCGCTCTGGGCGCCGGGCTTGCGGCCTGGACGATCCTGGGCATGCTGGCCGGATACTTCTGGCAGCGCGAGGGGCTGGCCGCGGCCGAACCGCGGATGGCCTGAGCGGATGAAGAACACGCTCTTCATGCTGGTGATCGGCCTGTTCTTCGGCACCGGCCTCGGGTTCCTGCTGTCGCAGGCACCCGGCGCCGAAATGCCCGAGGGCCACGATCATTCGGCCCATGGCGTGCCGCATGACGACCACGGCGCCCTGCCCGCCACGGCGGGCGCCGCCGGGGTCCACGACCACTCGCAACTGGTCGAGGCCGGCACTCCCGCGCCGAGCGTCGATTTCCATGCGCTGCCGGAAGGCGGCGGCGGCGTGAACCTGCACATCATGGCCGACAACTTCGCCTTCGCCCCGGAGGCGGTGAACGGCGCGGACGCGCAGGGTCAGGGCCATGCGCATGTCTATGTCGACGGCATCAAGGTCCTGCGCGCCTATTCCCCCTGGGTCCACCTCGCGGGCATCCGCCCCGGCGAGGTCGAGATCCGCGTGACGCTCAACTCCAACTCCCACGGCGCGCTGGCGACGGACGGCACCCCGATCGAGGCGGTCCGGACGGTGACGGTCGAATGATCCGCGGGACCCGGCACTGCATCGGCACCCCGTTCGGGGCGAAGTCGCCGCGAGGCCCCGCAGCCTACGCCGGGATCCGTCCGATCAACCGGAATCGCAGCGCCCCCAGCGGTCGCGCATCCGCGATCACCCCGCCGGGCGCGTCGATCCACGCCCGCGCGAAGGCTACCACGCCCTCCGCCTCCGCCTCCGTCACGTCGCCGAAGAGATACGCAGCCAGCCCCTCGCCACGCGCGGCCACCGTCACCGGCCGGTCGCAGACGTTCATGCAGGGCACGACCCGCAGCTCGACACCCTCGGGCATCCGCCCGTCCAGCGCGGCGGCCAGGCCGGCCCCCGCACCCTCGCATTCGCCACAGATGAAGATCGCACGCGCCATGCCGGCCCTCCCGGCCCTCGCCTAGACCGCCGCGCCGCGCCGCTCAACCCCTCCGGAGCACGACATGCAGACCCGCACCCCCGCCACGATCATCACCGGCTTCCTCGGCGCCGGGAAGACCACCCTGATCCGCCACATGCTGACCCATGCGAAGGGCAAGCGCATCGCCCTCGTGATCAACGAATTCGGCGATCTGGGCGTCGACGGCGAGATCCTCAAGACCTGCAATTCCGAGGCCTGCACCGAGGACGACATCCTCGAACTGTCGAACGGCTGCATCTGCTGCACCGTGGCCGAGGATTTCATCCCGACGATGGAAAAGCTGCTGGACCGCCCCGACCGCCCCGATCACATCGTGATCGAGACCTCGGGCCTCGCCCTGCCGCAGCCCCTCGTCCGCGCCTTCAACTGGCCGGGCATCTCGACCCGCGTGACGGTGGACGGCGTGGTCACGGTGGTCGACGGCCCGGCGCTCCGCGACGGCCGCTTCGCCCATGACGAGGCGGCGGTGGACCGCGCCCGCGCCGCCGACGACAGCCTCGACCACGAGACGCCGCTGTCGGAGCTTTTCGAGGACCAGCTGACCTGCGCCGACATGATCGTGCTGCACAAGGCGGACCTTCTCGCGCCCGACGAGGCGGCGGCGCTGACGGTCGACCTGAAGAACCGGACCCGCGCGGGCGTGCAGATCATCCCGGCGGCCAACGGCGACATGCCCATCGACATCCTGCTGGGCATGAACGCTGCCGCCGAGGGCGACACCGAGGCGCGACACGAGATCCATCACCATCATCACCACGACGATGACGAGGACGACGACAACCACGATCACGGGTACGATCACGATCACGGGCACGACGAATTCGAGACCTTCATCGTCACCCGCCCCGAAATCGCCGACCCGAAGGCCTTCGCCGAGACCGTGGCCGACACGATCCGCCGGCACGACATCCTGCGCCTGAAGGGCTTCGCCGCCGTCTCCGGCAAGCCGATGCGCCTGACGCTTCAGGCCGTGGGCCCCCGCGTCGACAGCTACTACGACCGCCCCTTCGGCAGCGACCCGCGCGAGACGCGACTGGTGGTCATCGGCCAGGCCGGGCTCGACCGGCAGGCCATCACCGAAGCGCTCTCGGCCTGAAGATGCTGCGGATCGAACCCGCCTCCCCGCTGGAGCCCGAGATCACCGCGCTGATCCGGGCCAGCCATGCGCTGATGAACGATCTCTTCCCGGCGGAATCGAACCACCACCTCCCGCCCGAGGCGCTGGCGACCGAGGACGTCCGCTTCTTCGCTGCCCGCCGCGACGGCGTCACCATCGGCTGCGCCGCCCTCGCGCTCCGCGACGGTTACGGCGAGATCAAGTCGATGTTCGTCGACCCTGCCGCCCGAGGCTCCGGCGCCGCCCCCGCCCTGATGCGGATGCTGGAGGACACGGCGCGCGAGGAAGGCCTGCCGCTCATCCGGCTGGAGACCGGCGATGTCCTGACCGCCGCCCGCCGCCTCTACGCCGCGCACGGCTTCACCGAACGCGGCCCCTTCGCCGACTACCCCGACGACCCCCGCTCGATCTACATGGAGAAATCCCTGACCGCCTGACCCGCTGCCCGGGCCCCGCGCGACCGCGTGCTCCCGCGCACCCGGCCAGGCCCGCGCCGTCACCCGGCTCCCGCGATGGCCGAAGCCGGCGCACCAGACACCATCCCGCAGGCCCGGCACCGCGCCACGAACGAGCGGACCACCCGGCAATCCCGCCCCGCACGCGCCACGCCCCGAAAAACCACCGAACGAGACCGGACCGCCCCCACCCTCCCTCCTTCATCTTTCCCGAAATACTCCCGCCGGAGGCGCCACGATCGACGGAGGGGTCGATCCCCTCCGCCGATCGTCCCCCGCGCGACGGCCACGCCGGCGCCACCCGGCCCCCGAAGGACCGCCCATGCACCTCCTCGCCGCCACACCCGGAACCCATGACGACGGGCAGGAGCCGGTGGACCTGAACCAGTCCCCTGCCGATCTGGTCGTGCTGACCGCCGCCGACACGGAACTGGCCGCCCTCTCCGCCGCCCGCGCCGACCTGCCCGATGCGCCCTCCCTGCGCCTCGCCAACCTGACACACCTGCGGCACCCGCTCTCCATCGACCTGCACCTCGACCGTTGCGCCACGAGATCCCGCCTCGTCGTCGCCCGGATGCTGGGCGGCGCGGGCTACTGGCGCTACGGGCTCGACCAGTTCTCCGCCCGCCTGCACGAAGCCGGCGTGCCCTTCGCCGCCCTGCCCGGCGACGACAAGCCGGACCCGGAGCTGCGCGCCCTCTCGACCGTGACGGAGACCGATTACGACCGCCTCTGGTCCTACCTCGTCGAGGGCGGGCCGGAGAACGCCCGCCATTTTCTCGCCCACGCCGCCCACATGCTGGACGGGCGCGAGGCCCCGCCCCCGCCCCGCCCGCTGCTGCGCGCCGGGCTCTACTGGCCCGGCACGCCCGCGCCGGACCTCGCCACACTCCGCGCCGCTTGGGCCCCGGACGCCCCGGTGGTGCCCATCGTCTTCTACCGCGCGCTGCTGGAAGGCGCGGGGCTGAACCCGGTCAACCGGCTGACGAAGGCGCTGCTGCGGCAGGGCCTCGCCCCGCTGCCGGTCTTCGTGGCCTCGTTGAAGGACCCGGTCTCGGCCGCCACGCTGGAGGGCCTATTCCGCCAGGCCCCGCCGTCGCTGATCCTCAACGCCACCGCCTTCGCCACCGGCACGCCGCACCAGGGCGACACCGGGGCCGAGAACCCCCTGGCCGCCGCGTCGGCGAACCACGCGCCGATTCTCCAGGTCGTCCTTGCCGGCACGTCCGAGGAAGCCTGGGAGACGGGCACCACCGGCCTCTCGGCCCGCGACATCGCGATGAACGTGGCCCTGCCGGAAGTCGATGGCCGGGTCCTGACCCGCGCGATCTCGTTCAAGGACGAGGCCTTTTTCGACGAGGCCACCCAGTGCCCGATCGCCACCTGGAGCGCGCGCGGCGACCGGATCGACTTCGTCGCCCGCCTGGCCGCGAACTGGTGCCGCCTGCGCCATACGCCGCCCTCCGACAAGCGCGTGGCGCTGGTGCTGGCGAACTACCCCAACAAGGACGGCCGGCTGGCGAACGGCGTGGGCCTCGACACCCCCGCCTCGACGGTCCACGCGCTGCACCTGCTGACCGAGGCAGGCTATTCGGTGGACAAGGCCCCGGCCGACAGCGCCGCCTTGATGGCCCGCCTGACCGCCGGTCCCACCAACTGGCTGACCGACCGGGCCGAGCGGCAGGGCGGCGAGGCGCTGCCGCTCGACACCTACCGCCGTCACTTCGCCGACCTGCCGTGGGAGGTGAAGCGCCGGATGACCGAGAGGTGGGGCGCACCGGAGGATGATCCCTTCGTCGACGGTCAGGCAGAGAAGGCGGCCTTCAAGCTGTCGATCCACCGTTTCGGCAACGCCATCGTCGGCCTGCAACCGGCGCGCGGCTACAACATCGACCCGACCGAGACCTACCACTCCCCGGACCTCGTGCCGCCGCACAACTACCTCGCCTTCTACCTCTGGCTGCGGGAGCACTGGGGCGCGCATGCAGTCGTTCACATGGGCAAGCACGGCAACCTGGAATGGCTGCCCGGCAAGGCGCTGGCGCTGTCGGAGGAATGCTTCCCGGAGGCAGTCCTCGGCCCCCTTCCCCACATCTACCCCTTCATCGTCAACGACCCCGGCGAGGGCACCCAGGCCAAGCGCCGCGCCCAGGGCGTGATCGTCGACCACCTGACCCCGCCCCTGACCCGCGCCGAAAGCTACGGGCCGATGCGCGATCTGGAGGCGCTGGTCGACGAATACTACGAGGCCGCCGGCGTCGATCCCCGCCGGATCGAGGTGCTGCGGCGCGAGATCCTCAGCATGACCTCGGCCACCGGGCTGGACCGGGACGCGGGCCTGACGGGCGAGGATGCGGAGGGCGATCTGGCGAAGCTCGACGCCTTCCTCTGCGAGCTGAAGGAGGCGCAGATCCGCGACGGGCTGCATGTGTTCGGCGTCTCGCCCGAGGGGCGGCTGCGGCGCGACCTGCTGGTTGCCCTGACCCGCATCCCGCGCGGCCACGGCAGGGGCGGCGATGCCGCCCTGATCCGCGCGCTGGCGGCCGATCTGGGGCTGGAAGGGTTCGACCCGCTGGATTGCGACATGGCGGCGTCGTGGGACGGGCCGCGACCCGACGCGCTGACGGCGGTCTCGTCCGACGCCTGGCGCAGCAACGGGGATACGGTGGAGCGTCTGGAGGTGCTGGCGCAGCATTCGGTCGGCGCACTCGAAACAGAGGCCGGTGCCCGTCCGCGGGAGGGCGCGGAAGCGCCCGCCCGGGGGGGCGGACGGGCGCCGGCCGGACCGCTGCGCGCCCCGGCCGGAAAGAGCGGAAGCGGCGGCGCACCGGGTCCGGCCTCGGCCGCGGTCCTGCGGCAGATCGCGGACCGCATCGCACCGACCCTCGATGCCTGCGGGCCGTCGGAGGGGGCGGGCCTCCTCACCGCCCTGTCAGGGCAGTTCGTCGCCCCGGCGCCATCCGGCGCGCCCACGCGGGGACGGCTGGACGTGCTGCCCACGGGGCGCAACTTCTACTCGGTCGACAGCCGCGCGGTGCCGACGCCGACCGCCTGGGCGCTCGGCTGGAAATCCGCGAACCTGCTGATCGAGGCGCATCTGCAGCGCGAGGGCGACTGGCCGCGTTCCCTGCTGGTGACCGCCTGGGGCACGGCGAACATGCGCACCGGCGGGGACGACATCGCGCAGGTGCTGGCGCTGATGGGGGTGAAGCCGACCTGGGACAGCGCGAACCGGCGCGTCACCGGGTTCGAGATCCTGCCGCTGTCGGTCCTCGCGCGGCCGCGCGTGGACGTCACGCTCCGCATCTCGGGCTTCTTCCGCGACGCCTTCCCGCAGCTGGTGGCGCTGGTCGACCGCGCCGCCCGCGCCGTCCAGGCGCTGGACGAGCCGGAGGAGATGAACCCCGCCGCCGCCCGCACCCGCGCGGGAGAAGGAACGGCTCGGGTCTACGGCGCAAAACCCGGCGCCTATGGCGCGGGCCTTCAGGCGATGATCGACGAGCGGCTCTGGGCCGACAAGGCGGATCTGGCGGAGGCATACCTCGCCTGGGGCGCCTGGGCCTATGCGGCAGAGGCGGAGGGCGAGGCCGACCGTGCGGGGCTGGAAGCGCGGCTGGGTCAGGTGGAGGGGATCGTCCAGAACCAGGACAACCGCGAGCACGATCTGCTGGACAGCGACGATTACTACCAGTTCGAGGGTGGCGCGGCGGCGGCCGTCTCCACGCTGCAGGGCCGCGAGCGGGTGGTCTGGCACAACGACCACTCGCGGCCCGAGCGCCCGGTGATCCGGCCTCTGGAGGACGAGATCGGCCGTGTCCTGCGATCGCGCGTCGTCAATCCGAAGTGGATCGACGGGGTGAAGCGCCACGGCTACAAGGGCGCCTTCGAGATCGCGGCGACGGTCGACTACCTCTTCGCCTTCGCCGCCACGACGGGGGCCGTCCGCAACCACCATTTCGACCTGGTGGAAGAGGCGTTCCTGGCGGACGAGGCGACCCGCGACTTCATCGCGGAGGCCAACCCCGCGGCATTGCGAGAGATCGCCGACCGGCTGCGGGAGGCGATCGACCGGGGGCTCTGGGTGCCGCGGTCGAACTCCGCGCGGGCGCGGGTGGAAAGGCTGCGGGAGGCCCGGACCGACGCCGCGGGCTGAAGCGGTGGAGGGGCCGGCGGCCCCTCTTGCGGCTGCGCCGCAATTCACCCCGAGGATATTGGGGCCAGAGGAAGCAGGCGGACGAAGATGTGAGGACCGGTGGCGCCGGACATCCCGTCATCCTCGGGTCGAGCCCGAGGATGACGCAGGGGGAGGAAGGGGCGGCGTCCCGGACGGCGAGAGCGCAGTTCAACAGGCGGACGCAGGTTGGCGGGCGGGCAATGGACGGCCTTGAGGGGTCCGCGCGTGACCCGCGGGTGGATGCGCTGTGTCGGCCGGCCGGGGCTCTCAGTCGCGGATCTCGTCCGCGCCGACGCCCCAGAGGCCGGATTTCAGCGTCCAGCCCCGGTAGCCGGCGACGGACAGCCGGCACCAGGCCTCGGTGCAGTCGTCCAGCCGGGCGATCACCCCCTGTTCCAGCCGCGCGACGACCTGGCTGCGGGCGTCGGGACGCATGTGCAGATCGGCCCCCTCGCCGTCCACCAGCACCGTCCGGTTGCCCGAGATCAGCGAGTAATGCACCCAGCCGCCCATGCCGTCGTGATCCCTCACCCGGCGCCAGTGGCCGTATTCGGCGGTGATCTCCAGCGGCATGTCGCGGCGCTTGAACACCCAGTCGATCCGGTGGGTCAGGCTGGGGCCGCGGCGGACGTTGCTCTCCTCCGCCTTCATCGACACGAAACGCGGCAGCGGCAGGGAGGTGACGGGGCCGACGGCCGCCAGCGTGGCGTCGGTGATCGGACCGTCCTGAACCTCCTCGCCGCCCGGCGGAACCTCCTGCGCGAGAGCGGTGATGCCCGGGAATGCGGCAAGGCACAGGATGGCCAGCACACCAAGGATCGGTCTGTTCATGATTATCACGCTCGTGACTGCCTGCTTCGTCGGGCCGGTTCTTGTGCCTGTGCCCTTATTGGTCCAACTTGCCAGCAAGCCCCGCGAGGGGGAAGGCCAGGGAGGGACCGAATGCCAAGTGAACGTCTGAGTGTTGTCGTTACGCGACGCCTGCCGGAGAGGGTCGAGGCCCGCCTGCAGGAGCTCTTCGACGTTCGCCTGGGCCAGGCGGACCGTCCGATGACCCGCGAGGAACTGGCCGAGGCGGTGCGCACCGCGGACGTGCTGGTGCCGAACCTGCGCGACCGGATCGACAACGCGCTGATCTCCCAGGCGGGGCCGCGCCTGCGGCTGATCGCGAACTACGGCGCGGGGGTCGATCACATCGACGTGGCGACCTGCCGCCAGCGCGGGATCCTCGTCAGCAACACCCCCGGCGTGGTGACCGAGGACACCGCCGACATGACCATGGCGCTGATCCTCGCCGTCACCCGGCGGATCCCCGAGGGGCTGGCGATCATGCAGTCCGAGAACTGGGAAGGCTGGTCGCCCGGCGCCCTGAACGGCGGGCGGATCGCGGGGCGGCGGCTCGGCATCCTCGGCATGGGCCGGATCGGCCAGGCGGTGGCGCGTCGGGCCAATGCCTTCGGAATGCAGGTGCATTACCACAACCGCCGCCAGCTGCGTCAGGAGACGGAGGCCGAGCTTCAGGCCCGCTACTGGGAGAGCCTCGACCAGATGCTCGCCCGGGTCGACGTGCTGTCGATCAACTGCCCGCACACGCCCTCCACCTTCCACCTGCTGAACGCGCGGCGGCTGAAGCTGATGAAGCCCGAGGCGGTGATCGTGAACACCTCGCGCGGTGAGGTGGTGGATCAGAACGCCCTGACCCGCATGCTGCGCGACCGCGAGATCGCGGGCGCGGGCCTCGACGTCTACGAATTCGGCGAATTGAACGAGGAGCTGCGGAAGCTGCCGAACGTGGTGCTGCTGCCGCACATGGGCTCGGCCACCCGCGAGGGGCGGGTCGAGATGGGCGAGAAGGTGATCATCAACATCAAGACCTTCGCCGACGGCCACCGCCCGCCGGACCAGGTGGTGCCGGGCAGCCTGTGATGCGGGCGCTGGCCGCGTTCGTCTCGCTCGCGGCGGCGCTCTGCTGCCTGTGGCTGGCCTTCGCGCCGCGCACCAACCCGCTGGTCCAGACCGCCGAGAGCTATCAGCGCGACATCGCGGTGGCGAGCGGGGCCACCTACATCTCGCTCCGGGCCATCAACGCCGCGCTCAGCTTCGCGCAGGAGGTGGAGGTCGGCGGGTCGATCGGCGTCACCGGCAACGTCCAGCCGCTGAAATGGCTGGAGCCGGTGGACGACACGGTGGAGCGGATCTCGGCGATGGTCTTCTCCGTCGCCGTGCTGACCGGGGTGTTGTCGATCTCGCTCGCTCCGGTGGCCGCGGTCGGGTTCCTGCTGCTGGCCATCTCCTTCGCCGTGCGCTGCACCTGCGAGGTGGCGCCGGGCGGCTGGCACCACGCCTCGCCGAGGCTGCACCGGGCGTATGACGGCTGCGCCACGCTGGGCTTCGCCTTCGCCATCGGGCTGCCGCTGGCCTATGCCCTTGGTGTCTGGGGCGGCGACGTGCTGACCGCCGTCCAGGCCGCCGACGCCTCCGCCACCGTGGACCGCATCGCCGACGAAGCGCGCGCGCTGATCGGCGCGGGCGGCGATGAACGGGGCTGGCGCGAGACGGCGGACGCCTATCGCCGGGCCGCGACGATGTTCTGGGACAATGCGGACGCGCTTCTCGACGCCTCGCTGACCCTCATCGGCATCTTCATCCTGCGGATGGTGGTCCTGCCGCTGGTGCTGCTGCTGGCGCTGGTCGCCGTCTCGCGCCGGATGCTGCGCGGCTGATGCGCCTCTTCGCCGCCATCGACCTGCCCGAGGACCAGGCCGAGATGCTGGAGGCGCTTCAGGACGATCTGAAGGTCGGCCGGAAGATGGACCCCGAGACCTTTCACCTGACGCTGGCCTTCTTCGACGAACAGCCGATCCAGGCGGCGCAGGATCTGCATGTCGAGCTGGAGGGCATCCGCGCCATGCCCTTCGAGCTGACGCTCGCGGGCTTCGACGTGTTCGAAGGCGCGGGGCCACAGGTGCTTTTCGCCGGCATCGCCGATCCCGCGCCGCTGGCCGCGCTGAACACGAGGATCCGCTCGGCAGCCCGGGCGGCGGGCATCGAGATGCCGCGCACCCGCTTCCGCCCCCATGTCACCATCGCCCGCTTCGGCAAGCGGATGGCGGCGGAGGAGGTGGAGAGCCTGCGCCGCTTCCTCGCCCGCAACGCGGGCTTCCGCGCGCCCGCCTTCACGGTGGAGGATTTCGTGCTGTTCGAAAGCATCCTCGGCCCCGGCGGCGCACGGCACGAGGAACTGGCCCGCTATCCGCTGATCTGACCGGAGGCCCGCGCCCGGCCGGCACCGGGCCTTCGTCGCCGACGACGGCGTGACGAGCGATCCACCGTCATCGTCGGACCGACACCGGCTCTCCCATGCCGACGACGGACATGACGGGCGGCGCGGCGTAACCTTCGGGCTCGCACCGGCCGTCCGTCGCCGAAGATGGACGCGACGAAAGACGCGCCGTCGCATCGGACCTGCGCCGGGATCTCCGATTGCCCGGTCACCGGCACCGGCACTCGCCGGTCGTCCCACCCCGGTGACCCCGCGTCACTCCCGCGCGGCGGCCAGCAGGAATTCCCCGTCGGCGGCCGGAGCGACGGCGGGCCAGGCCTCGGCCGACAGGTTCAGCCAGGTGAAGCGCTTGCCCATCCGGCCCGGCGCCTCGTCCGCGATCGGCGCGGCGGAGCCGGCGGGCCAGATCTCGATCTCCTCGTAGATCCGTTCGGCATAGCCGGTGAAGGCCGCGCCGCCGATCTCGCCCGCGACGACGATCCAGCCCGACCGGTCGACGCTCAGCCGCACCTCGCCGCGGACCTTGCCGGCGGCGATGCGGATCAGCGCGCCGTCCTCCTGCCGCTCGACCCCCAGACGCAGGGACCAGCCGGCAAAGCGGCCGCCGTCCACCTGCCAGACCGGGTTCGCCTCCAGCGACGAGGCGACCGAACCGACGAGGAACAGCGCCGCGCCGACCGGGTCGGCATCCTCCGTCCCGGTGCCGCTGTCGAAGAACGAGGGCGGGCGCAGCGGCTGTGTCAGCGGTTTGCTCCCGGCACCCAGAGCACGTCGCCCGCGCCGCCGTCGTTGGCCGCGCGCGAGGCGACGAAGAACCAGTCGCTCAACCGGTTGAGATACTTGACCGCCTCGGGGTTGCACCCTTCCTCGGCCATCAGCGCCACCGCCAGCCGCTCGGCCCGGCGCGACACCGTCCGGCAGACGTGCAGATGCGCCGCCAGTGCCGAGCCGCCCGGCAGGACGAAGCTGCGCAGCGGGCTGAGGCCCTTGTTCATCGCGTCGATCTCGTGCTCCAGCCGCGTGACCTGGCTGGCGACGATGCGCAGCGGCGGGTATTCGGCCTCCGCGTCCTTCTCCATCCCCGGGCGGCAGAGGTCGGCGCCCAGATCGAACAGGTCGTTCTGGATCCGCGCCAGGCTTTCGTCCATCTCGCCCGTGGCGTGCTGCCGGGCGAGGCCCACGGTCGCGTTGGTCTCGTCCACCGTGCCGTAGCTTTCGACGCGCAGCGAGGGCTTCGGCACCCGCGTCCCGTCGCCGAGCGCGGTTTCCCCGGCGTCGCCGGTGCGGGTGTAGATGCGATTGAGGACGACCATGAACTTCCCTTCGATTGCCTTGCGTTGCCTTGCCTTGCCGGGCCGTGCCCTGTCGTGCCGGCCGCGTGTCGCCGGCCCCTGCGGTATGCCCGATCAGCCGGACGAGCGCATCCAGACGAAGAGCAGGATCAGCACCACCGCGATGAACTGCGCGATGATCCGGGCCTGCATCACCTTGTTCGATTTCTTCCCGTCCACGCCGCGCGCGAAGCCCGCGATGCCGAAGGCGAGGATCGCCACCACCAGCAGCACGGCGCCGGCAACGGCGAGGAAGAGCGGATCCTTGGCCATGAGGGGCCTCCTTTCGGTCTGGCCCGTGATCTAGCGCCTGGCGCGCCGGAATCGAAGCGGAGTTTTCGCCGCGCCCCCCGCCGGGACCCCCGCCGCCCGCCCTTCCACGGTGCGCCCGCCGCGCCGAACGGGCCTCAGATCCGTGCCAGGAAAGCGTCGAGGGCGCGGGTCGGCAGGATGCGCCGGAGGGTCGCCATCAGGTAGGTCGGCGTGGTCACGAAATAGCGCGGGCGCGGATTGCGGGCCTCCAGCGCCCGGATCAGCTTCGCCGTGACGGCCGCAGGCGGCAGCTCGAACGGATCGGGGGCCGCCTCGCGGTAGAGGCGGGCGCGCAGTTCGTTGCGGTACTGATCCGCGCGGGCCGAACCTTCCCAGTCGATCCACCGCTCGAAATGCGGGATCGAGTTGCGGCGGAATTCGGTGGTGATCGGCCCCGGCTCGATCAGGACGATTTTTATCGGCGTGTCCCGCATCTCCAGCCGCAGGGTGTCGGTCAGCCCCTCCAGCGCGAATTTCGACGCGTTGTAGGCGCCGCGCCATTTCAACGCCGCCAGACCCAGCACCGACGAGCAGTTCACGATCCGCCCGTGCCCCTGCGCGCGCATGACCGGGATCACCCGGCGCGTCAGGTCGTGGGGGCCGAAGAGGTTGGCCTCGAACAGCGCCGTCAGCCCCTCGCGCGGCAGATCCTCCACCGCGCCCGGCAGGGCATGGGCCCCGTTGTTGAAAAGCGCGTCCAGCGTGCCGCCGGTGGCCACCAGCACTTCGGCCAGGCCGCTTTCGATGCTGGCCGGGTCGGTGTTGTCGATCCTCGGGCTCTCGAAACCCATGTCCCGCAGCCGCGCGCAATCCTCCGCCCGGCGGCACGAGGCGAAGACCCGCCAGCCGCGTGCCTTCAGCCCCTGCGCGGCGTCGAGCCCGATGCCGCTGGAACAGCCGGTGATGAGGATGGATCGCATGGCCCGCCTTTCGTCCGTGCCCCGCAACTGCCCCGCACCGGCGCGGGGCGGGGTGCGGCGGCCTGATCTGTCAGGGCCTTTTCGACGAAGAACCCCGCCGCGTCCAGTCGCGGCGGGGTTCTCGGTGTCTCTGCGCCGTGCGGGACGGCGCGGTGTCAGTCAGCGGAGGCCAGCAGGAAATCGGCCATCCAGCCGACGCGGCCGCTGTCCTCGACCCGCAGCTTGACCCAGCCGTTGCCGGGATCCTGCAGCACCTCGACCGCCTCGCCCCGGCCGAGGCGGGTGACGATCGAGTAGTCCGTGCCCGGGCCGTTGCGCATGTTCACGCTGTCGCCCGCGACCGTTCGCATCTCGACTACGCGCTCCGATTCGATGCGCTGCACGTCGGAGCGGGGCGCCGCAGCCGGCATCTCCAGCGAAACGACCCGCAGCGTGCCTTCGCCGATGTTCGCGGCGCCTGCGTCGACCTTGTCGGCGGTGTAGGCGGCGGGCTCCGGGGTGGGCAGCGCCTTGTCCGATGCGAGGTCCGAAACGAGGCTCGTCTTCTTCGCGACGGCGATGGACAGACCGCCCACGGCCGGGTCGATCGCGGCGCGAGCAACCTCGGGTTGAGGCGCGGGGCCGGAGGCCTTGCCGGCGCGGGAAGTGTCCGGCACCGCCGCTTCGGCCGAGGCGACGATCCCGTCACCGGCGGAGGGCGGCGCGAAGTCCTTCCCGCCGCTCATCTCATAGAAAGCCCACGCCATGAACAACAGCGAAATGGTTATGAATCGCATGACCCTCTCCGTTCAGCAGCCGACGGGTAAACGCGCATTTGATCCGTTGTGTTCCTGATTATCTCGCTTCCCGCTGCGCGTGCAGTCCGGAATCCCCGACCTCGGGCATCTTCCCTTTACGGACGAGATGGAGGGCGCTATCCCAGCATCTATGGACGACACCACCGACGACCCCAATATCGGCCCCGCCTCCAGCGCCGAGCCGCTCTCCCGTGCGATCGGCGAGAGGTATCTGACCTATGCGCTGTCGACGATCATGCACCGCGCCCTGCCCGACGCGCGGGACGGGCTGAAGCCGGTGCACCGGCGGATCCTCTACGGGATGCGCGAACTGCGGCTGACCTCGACCGGTGCGTTCCTGAAATCGGCCAAGATCTCGGGCCAGGTGATGGGCGATTACCACCCGCACGGCAGCCAGGCGATCTACGACGCGATGGCCCGCCTCGCGCAGGATTTCAACATCCGCTACCCGCTGGTCAACGGCCAGGGCAACTTCGGCAACATCGACGGCGACGGCCCGGCGGCCGAACGCTACACCGAGGCGCGGCTGACCGCGGCGTCCGAGGCGCTGCTGGAGGGTCTGGCCGAGGATGCCGTCGACTTCCGCGACAACTACGACGGCCGGGTGCGTGAACCCGTCGTCCTGCCCGCCGCCTTCCCGAACCTGCTGGCCAATGGCGCGGCGGGCATCGCGGTCGGCATGGCGACCAACATCCCGCCGCACAACATCGCGGAACTCTGCGACGCCTGTCTGCACCTCATCAAGACGCCCGACGCGCGCGAGGACACGCTGCTGAACTACATCCCCGGGCCCGATTTCCCCACCGGCGGCGTGATCGTCGAGGGGCGCGAGACGATGGCCCAGGCCTATCGCACCGGGCGCGGGTCGATCCGCGTGCGGGCGAAATGGGCGGTCGAGGATCTGGGCCGCGGCACCTGGCAGATCGTGGTGACGGAGATCCCCTATCAGGTCGCCAAGTCCCGCCTCATCGAGAAGATCGCCGAGCTGATCCAGACCCGCAAGATCCCGATCCTCGCCGACATCCGCGACGAGAGCGCCGAGGACATCCGCATGGTGCTGGAGCCCCGCTCGCGCACCGTGGACCCCGACGTGCTGATGAACATGCTCTTCCGCAACTCGGACCTCGAAGTCCGCTTCGCGATGAACATGAACGTTCTGATCGACGGCGTGACGCCCAAGGTGTGCGGGCTGAAGGAGCTGTTGCGCGCCTTCCTCGACTTCCGCCGCGAGGTGCTGATCCGTCGCAGCCAGCACCGAGTGGAGAAGATCGACCACCGGCTGGAAGTGCTGGAAGGCTTCATCATCGCCTTCCTGAACCTCGACCGGGTGATCGACATCATCCGCTACGACGACGACCCCAAGCTGGCCCTGATGGTCGAGGACTGGGGCCGCGAGCATGTCCGCGCGATGTCCGAGGCCGATTACGTCTCGCCCGTGCGGGGCGAGCGTCCGGCGGACGAGGAACTGGGCCTGACCGAGGTCCAGGCCGAGGCGATCCTCAACATGCGGCTGCGGTCGTTGCGCCGGCTGGAAGAGATCGAGCTGGTCCGCGAACGCGACGCCCTGATGGAAGAGCGCGCGGGCCTGGAGGATCTGCTGGAGAACGAGGGCCTGCAATGGTCCCGCATCGGCGAGCAGTTGAAAGAGGTCAAGAAGGCCTTCGGCACCGGCACCCCGGCGGGCGTGCGGCGCACGCAGTTCTCCGAAGCCGCGGAGGTCGAGGAGGTCCCGCTGGAGGCCATGATCGACCGCGAGCCGATCACGGTCGTCTGCTCGAAGATGGGCTGGATCCGCGCGATGAAGGGCCATGTCGCGCCCGACACCGCGCTGAAGTTCAAGGACGGGGACGAGGGGCGCTTCCTCGTCCACGCCCAGACGACGGACCGGATCGTGCTCTTCGGCTCCAACGGGCGGTTCTACACGTTGTCCGCCGCCAACCTGCCCGGCGGGCGGGGCATGGGCGAGCCGGTGCGCCTGATGGTCGACCTGCCGAACGAGGCGGATATCGTGGACCTCTTCGTCCACGCGCCGGGCCGCAGGCTGATCGTCGCCTCGACGGCGGGCGACGGCTTCATCGTGCCCGAGGACGAGGTGCTGGCCCAGACCCGCGCCGGCAAGCAGGTGCTGAACGTGCGCGACACGGTGAGGGCGCTGATCTGCCGCCCGGTGTCGGGCGATCACGTCGCCACGGTGGGGGAGAACCGCAAGGTGCTGGTCTTCCCGCTGGACGAGTTGCCCGAGATGGCGCGCGGCAAGGGCGTCCGGTTGCAGAAGTTCAAGGACGGCGGCCTGTCGGACCTGACAACCTTCGCCCTGGCCGAGGGCCTGTCGTGGCGCGACCCTGCGGGCCGCACGAGAACCGAGACGGAGCTGTCGGAATGGCTGGGCCGTCGCGCCGGCTCCGGCCGCATGGCCCCGCGCGGCTTCCCCCGCGACAACCGCTTCACCTGAGGGCGCAAGGCGGCGCCTCCTTCGGCGATCCGGGCGGGGGCGGCCGGTCCACCGCCCGGGGCAAGCCGCTTCACCTGAGGGCACGCCCGGCGGCGCCTCTTCCGGCGGTCCGGGCGGGGTGGTCGGCTGCCCGGGGTACGCCGCTTCGGCCCCTCACCCTGCCTCGGCCGCGCCCTGTCGCAGCGGCAGCTTCCGCTGCTCCGGCAGCGCCAGACCGGCCGCAAGGCCTCTGCGCCCCCGCTCTCACCCCGCGCCTTGCGCCGCGGCCACCGCGGCGTCAGGATGGCCCGGATTGTAACCTCCGGCGATTTCCGCATGATACGTTTTCCCCCGCTGGCCGCGCTTCTTCTCGCGCTGCTCACGGCCCTTGCCCCCGCACCGATCCGAGCGCAGTCCAGCGACCAGCCCTCCGGCACCATCGAGGTCGAGCAGAGCCGCGAGCGCGATGCCGCGATGGCCACCCGCATCCGCTCCATCCTGGCCGAGATCGGCGGCTACGACGACGTCACCGTCACCGTCGCCGCCGGCATCGTCACCCTGCGCGGCACGACGCTCGACAGCGCCTCGGCCGCGCGGCTGAACGTCATCGTTGCCCGGATCGAGGGCGTGGTCGCCATCCGCAACGAGGTGGTGGAGACGACGGACGTCGCCCGCCGGCTCGACCCGGCGCTGGAGCGGTTCGTCTTCCGCGCCCAGCAGGCGATCAGCTACCTGCCGATCTTCGCCGTGGCCCTGCTGGCCTTCATGGCGGTGACCACCGTCGGCGTCCTGCTGGCCCGGACCGAGAAACCCTGGGCGAGACTCGCCCCCAATGCCTTCATCGCCGACATCTACCGCCAGATCGTGCGGCTGGTCTTCGTGATCGCGGGGCTGGTCGTGGCGCTCGACATCATGAACGCGACCGCGCTGCTGTCGACGATCCTCGGCGCGGCGGGGATCGTGGGCCTGGCGCTCGGCTTCGCGGTCAAGGACACGGTCGAGAACTTCATCGCCTCGATCATGCTGTCGATCCGCCAGCCGTTCCGCCCGAACGACGCGGTCGAGATCGACGGCGACGAGGGCAAGGTGATCCGCCTGACCTCGCGCGCGACGATCCTGCTCAGCTGGGACGGCAACCACATCCGCATCCCGAACGCGACGGTGTTCAAGAGCCGCATCGTCAACTACTCGCGCAATCCCGAACGGCGCTTCCTCTTCGACCTCGGGCTCGCCCCCGACACCGATCTCGCCCGCGCCGTGCAGGTCGGGCAGGAGACGCTGTCGGCCCTGCCCTTCACCCTCGCCTCGCCCGCCCCCAGTGCCTGGATCGACGCCGTGGGCGACAGCACCGTGTCGCTGCGGCTGGTCGGCTGGATCAACCAGAACGAGACCTCGCTGCTGTCGGCCCGGGGCGAGGCGATCCGCATCTGCATATCGGCGCTGACGGCGGCCGGGATCGAGATGCCCGAGCCGACCTACCGCCTGATCGGCGCGGGCGGCGAGGGCCTGACCGACGGCCCCGTCCGCCCCCTGCCCCGCCCCGCGCACCCCGTGCCGGCCCCGCGCCCGGAAGAGGCGATGGACGTCCAGGCCCATGCCGAGCACGAGCTGGAAGCCATCGTCGAGGAGGAACGCCGCCACCGCGACGGCGAGGACCTGCTGACCCGCGCCGCCCCGACCGAATGACCCACCGCGCCGCCTTTCGGCACCGACCCGGGATTCCCGCCCCCGAGCGCTCGAGCGCTCGAGCGCCCTGCTCGTCATGTTGGCCCCTCGAACTCGCCCGGGCGCGGCCCTTCCCGCGGGCCGGGGCCGGCATCCAACTCCCGGCCGCAGCCCGCGCAGGCCCGCCGACGCCATTGCAGTCGCCCGCGCGCATTTTTCCCGCTCGGGTCTTGCGAACCCCCGATCCCCCGAGTAAACACCCGTCCACGTTGGGGTGTAGCCAAGCGGTAAGGCAGCGGTTTTTGGTACCGTGTACCGTAGGTTCGAATCCTACCACCCCAGCCAGACACTTCCCCTGCAGCGCCGGCCGTTCCAGCGTCCCGCCGGACAGCCCGCCATCGTCGTATGGCTCGGGCGGCATCACCCGGCCTTCGTGCTTCTGCTGGTGACATAGGCAGCACAGGCCTCCCGCCGGGCATGGAGGAGTCGAACTCCTGCCCCAGCTCGTCCTCGGAACTCTTGCGGGTCTAGATCGCGCAGCGGATCCGCTTCATGCGCAAACCTTCCGCCTGCCATTCAGGCCGAAGAACCTCAGACGGAGGCGCAGCACCACGCGAGTGGCGCGTGACCGACAAGGATCGGGGCTAATGCGCGGCGAAAGTGCGCGGTGCAGTTGAGCGCCTGCCCGTTGTCGGAGATTTCGATGTCGCGCTCGTGGCCGAGCGGCTGCGACTTGCGCTCGACGAGATCCTCGAACCGGCCGAACCATTCCGTTCAGGCGCCAATGACTGCCGATCTTCGGAACCGGCTGCTGCCGGGGACATGGTCCGGACAGATCATCGACCGCCGTGGGTTCCGCACCGTGTGCGGTGGTTTCGCCTTCCAGCGCAGAGAGTTCCACTGATGTGCTGCACGGCCCGGTTGGCGGATGGGCACTTCCAGCTACCTTGATCGGCAACCACAGGCCGCACGGCGTTCGCGCGTGCCTCAAGCAGGAGCCGACCCTTCATGAAGACACCCCTCGTATTCGCCGCCGGCCTGATCGGTGCGATCGCCACGACAGCACAGGCGGACATCACCGTCTCGTCCAAGATCGACACCGAAGGCGGGCTGCTCGGCAACATCATCGCTCTCGCGCTCGAGGATGCCGGGATGCCGGTCGAGCGGCGGCTGCAACTGGGCGGCACCCAAGTGGTCCGTCAGGCGCTGCTCTCCGGGCAGATCGACATCTATCCCGAATACACCGGCAACGCGGCCTTCTTCTTCAACGAGGCCGAAAGCGACGTCTGGAAGGACCCGCAGCAGGCGCATGACCGCGCGGCCGAACTGGATGCGGAGGTCAACAACATCACCTGGCTCGACAGCGCGCCGGCGAACAACACCTGGGCCATTGCCGTCACCGGGCCGATCGCGCAGGAAAACTCGCTCTCGACCATGTCGGACTTCGGCCAATGGGTCGCGGGCGGCGGCGAAGTGAAGCTGGCGGCCTCGACGGAATTCGTCTCGTCGCCCGCCGTGCTGCCGGCCATGCAGGAGACCTACGGGTTCGAGCTGTCGCAGGACCAGACCGTGATCCTGTCCGGCGGCGACACCGCGGCGACGATCCAGGCCGCCGCACGCGGCACCTCGGGCGTGAACGCGGCGATGGTCTACGGCACCGACGGCGGCATCGGCGCCACCGGCCTTGTCGTCATGGAAGACGACAAGGGTGTGCAGCCCGTCTACGAGCCGACCCCCATCGTCCGCGCCGAGGTGCTGGAGGAATATCCCGAGATCCCCGAGGTGCTGAACCCGATCTTCGCAAATCTCGACATGCCGACCCTGCAGAAGCTGAACGGCCGCATCCAGGTCGGCGGCGAACCGGCCGAGGCGGTGGCGCGCGACTATCTGACCCAGACCGGCGTTCTGGATTGATCGCCACCGGGCGCACCGTGTCCGGAGCCTGGCGGGGGCTGTCCCCGCCGGGCGTCTTCTTTGCCCTGCTCGGGCTGGTGGCGTTGCTTGTCCCGTTCATGACGCTCGCCGCCAATCGCATCGTGGCGGGCGAAGGCGTTCCGGCATGGAGCGTCGCCCCACCGGCAGCGACGCTGCCCGGCCTGGCCGCCATCATCGCCGGACTGTGTCTGGGAATTCTCTCGGGGCGTCAGTACCTGCGCCTCTCCGGCGCGTTCCTGGGCCTCGGGGGGATGCTGTGGCTGCTGATGCGGGGGGCCCCGGCCCTGCTGGAAGGGGCCGGGGAGTATGCCCGCGTCTCGCCCGCCATCGGCTTCTGGTGCCTGCTGGTCGTGCTGATGCTGCTGATGGCGGATGCGCTGGCGCAGATGTCCCCCGGTCCTGCGGCCCGCGCCGCGCTGCTGGGCGCCGTGCTTGGCGCTCTTGCGCTGATCCTGTGGTCGGGCGTGCTGGCGCCGCTTTCCATCATGCAGGAATTCGGCAGCCGCCGCGCGCAGTTCGCCGACGCCGTCCTGCGCCATCTCGCGCTCGCCTTCGGCTCTCTTCTGACGGCCGCGGCCATCGGGTTTCCGCTGGGTTTCCTCTGTCATCGACGCCCCCGGCTGCGCGGGGCCGTGCTGCCGGTGCTGAGCCTGCTGCAGACCATCCCCTCGCTCGCCATGTTCGGCCTGATGATCCCGATCCTCGGCTGGCTCGGCGACAGCGTGCCCGGCGCCCGGGCCATCGGCATCGCCGGGATCGGCTTCGCCCCGGCCTTCCTGGCGCTGGTTCTCTATTCGCTGTTGCCGGTCGTGGGCAACACCGTCGCCGGCCTGGCGTCGACCCCGGCCGCGGCGCTCGACGCCGCCCGGGGGATGGGCATGACACCGACCGAACGCCTGCTGCGGGTCGAGCTGCCGCTCGGTCTGCCGGTGATCCTCACGGGCCTGCGGATCGTGCTGGTGCAGAACATCGGTCTGGCCGTCATCGCCGGCCTGATCGGCGGCGGCGGCTTCGGAACCTTCGTCTTCCAGGGGCTGAACCAGACCGCCACCGATCTGATCCTGCTGGGCGCGCTGCCGACGGTCGCGCTGGCGCTGACCTCGGCCATCGTGATGGACATCCTCGTCGACCTGGCCCGCCCGACCCGGAAGGTATCCGCATGATCGAGATCGACAGCCTGACGAAGACCTACGGTGACATGCATGCCGTGGACAACGTGACCATGACGGTCGAGACCGGGACGATCACGGTGATCGTGGGCACCTCGGGTTCGGGCAAGACCACGCTTCTGCGCATGATCAACCGGCTGGAGGAACCGACCTCCGGCGAGGTCCGGATCAACGGCGAGCCGACCCATGCGACGAAGCCCCATCTGCTGCGGCGGCGGATCGGCTATGCGATCCAGGGGCACGGGCTGTTTCCGCATCACACGGTGGCCCGCAACATCGCCGCCGTGCCGCGGCTGCTGGGATGGGACAGGCAGAAGATCCGCGCGCGCGTGGACGAGCTTCTGACACTCTTCTCGCTGGACCCGGAAGCCTACCGCGACCGCTACCCGGCGGACCTGTCCGGAGGCCAGCAGCAGCGCGTCGGAGTGGCGCGGGCCTTGGCGTCGCGGCCAGACCTGTTGTTGATGGACGAACCCTTCGGGGCGCTCGATCCGATCATCCGGGCGCGCGCCCAGGACGATCTGCGCCGCATCCAGCGGCAGCTGGGATCGACCATCATGCTGGTCACCCACGACATGGAAGAGGCCATGCGCCTCGGCGACCGCGTGGCGGTCATGGATGCGGGCCGGCTGGTCCAGCACGCGACACCGGCCGAGATCATCGCGCAGCCCGCCACGGACTTCGTCGCCGAGATGGTGGGCGATGTCGAACGACCGCTGCGCCTTCTGTCGCTGATCCCCCTGTCGGAGCTGATCGAGGACGGCACCGCCCCGGGCGCGGCGATGCCCGCCGAGGCCAGCCTGCGCGATGCCCTCGCCGCCTGCCTCTGGACCGGGCGATCCGCCGTTCCCGTCACCGTCGACGGCGTTCCGGCCGGGCGCGTCACCTTCGCGGCGATCCGCGCGCGGGCGGAACTGCACGCATGAGGATCGGCATGCTCCTGCGGCCGGCGCTGGTGCTGCTGCTGCTCGCCCTCGTGCTGAGGCCCGCATGGTTCGCGCCCCTTTTCGAGGCGCTGGCGCCGCAGGGCGCGCCGGCGATCTATACCCGAAGCTCGCTGCTCTCGCTGTCGCTCAGCCACCTCGGCCTCGTCGCGGCGGCGACCCTGGCCGCGACGGCGGTCGCCGTGTCGCTTGCGATCTTCGTGACCCGTCCGGCGGGGGAGGCCTTCCGGCCGCTCTCGCGCACCATCGCCAACATGGGCCAGACCTTCCCGCCCGTCGCCGTGCTCGCCCTTGCGGTGCCGGCGCTCGGCTTCGGCGCCGGCCCCACGCTGGTCGCGCTCTTCCTCTACGGCCTGCTGCCGATCTTCGAGAATTCCGTCACCGCCCTCACGACCCTGCCGCCCGCCACCATGGAAGCGGCGCGCGGCATGGGACTGAACCGCTGGCAGCGGCTTCTGAGGGTCGAACTGCCGCTCGCCTTTCCAGTGATGCTGACGGGCATCCGGCTTTCGGTGGTGATCGCCCTCGGGACCGCGACGATCGGATCGACGGTCGCCGCCCGCACCCTGGGCGAGGTCATCATCGCCGGGCTGCTGACCAACAACACCGCCTTCGTGCTGCAGGGCGGGCTGATCGTCGGCCTCTTCGCGGTGTTGATCTACGACGCCCTCGTCCAGCTGGAAGCCAGGCTCGCCCGGTTCACCGGCAGCTGATCCCGATGTCGTCCCCGTCGCTATCCGGACATGCTGGGGCCGGCAGTTTGCCAGGAACTTGTCGGAGCGCGTGCCGCAAGGTATCGGCTGCCTTCGTCATGGGCCGGGATCAGGTCTCCACGCCGGGATATGTCGCCTGCTTCAGGAGCCGGGCCAGATGTGCGGCATTCGATGCGGCGGCAGCCAGTGTCGAGGCGACCGGATCGGGAACCCGGTCGAGGTCCACGTGGTTCGTCGCCTGCATCGCCTCACCCACCCAGCAGACGCCGGCGTTTGCGGCACGCGTGAATCCGACATCATTCAGCGCCTGGAAGCAGGCGGCGTGGCAGGCACAGGCGGGATCCTGAATAGTTCCCGTCCGACGCGATTGCTACATCACCGAAGCTCTCGAATTCCGCATTGTCAGGGCCTGTCCGGCGGGCGCACCTCGCTCGTCCGTGGATCATGGGCCGCGTCGGCTGCGTCGTCGTTCCGGGTGTCTGCCGACGTCGGCACGGGTGCGGCATCCGTTCCCGATCCTGTCCGCGCTCGGCGCCGGATCACCGGGCTCGAGGTCGACAGCGAGCAGGTCGCAACAGTGCCTTTCGGTTCCCGGTATGCGGAGGCTCGCCAGGCAGGACGCCCGCTGGAACATGATGCGACACGGCCTGTTTCTCGACAGGAAGAGACGTCTCGACCGTGCGATTCCAATTCATGAGCGGCGAGACGGCGGCGGCAGAAGGACGTCCGGCTCCCTCAGTTACCCCCGACAACGCCCGAGGAGACAATGAACCGAATCGTTACCATAGACAGCAATCACATCGTTGCCCTGTTCACCCCCGACGAGGCGGCGCTGCGCCAGGCGGCCTCGGCAGGAATGATGAGCGTGGTCGATTTCCGCACCGCTGACGAGAAAGGCGGCCTGTCACTACAAGATGAGCGCCGCGTGGCGGAAAGAGCCGGCCTCAGCTATCTGCATTATCCGGTCACCGCAGCCGAGCTGGATGCCGTTGGCGTGGACTCGTTCCGACGTTCCCTGGACGACCTGCCCCAGCCGGTGTTCCTGCATTGCGGCTCGGGCAAACGGGCTGGTGCGATGGCGCTCATGGCCATCGCCGCGGACAAGGGCTGGGACGGCGGCACTGCACTGGCGGAAGGTCGAAAACGGGGCCTGGACCTGTCGGAAGAAGACATCGGCAGGTTCGTGAAGGCCTATGCCGACCGAAAGGCCGGGCACTGACCGGCTGTACGCCGCGGGATCGGATCGGCTTCGCCACTTGTCAGCGGGTGGAACAACGTTTCGTCCGTCTCGCACAACTGATGCATGGCGGTCTTGTTCTGCCAGGTGCATTGAACGTTCCTGGACAGGCGTTACGTCCAGAGTTCAACTCGACAAAGGAGTTTCGTGATGCTCAGATCGCTCATCGTCGCCGCCGGAATCGTGACTGCTTCTCTTGCGGGCAGCGCCGCGGCTCAGGACACCGACACTCTCCGAGTCGGCATGTCGGGCGGATACTTCCCCTTCACCTTTGTGCGTCAGGACGAGTTGCAGGGCTTCGAGGTCGACGTCATGAACGCCGTCGGCGAGGAGACCGGGCTGACGATCGCGTTCGAGACGATGTCCTTCTCGGGCCTCATCGGCGCGCTTGATGCCGGGCGCATCGACACGATCGCCAATCAGATCACCATGACGCCCGATCGTGAAGCGGCCTTCGCCTTCACCCAGCCCTACGTATTCGACGGGGCTCAGGTGGTCACCAGGGCGGGCAACGACGAGATCGAGGGCGTCGAGGATCTGCGCGGTCGGACTGTCGCCGTGAACCTTGGCTCGAACTTCGAGCAGCTCTTGCGCGACCTCCCGTTTGCGGACGAGATCGATATTCGCACCTACGAATCCAACATCGAACAGGACACCGCACTCGGACGGGTGGACGCCTTCGTGATGGACCGGGTGTCGTCGGCGCAGGTCATCAAGGAGAGCCCGCTGCCGCTGGAACTGGCCGGAGAGCCGTTCTCGGAGATCCGCAACGCCTTGCCCTTTCGCGACGATGCGGAAGGCCGTGCCCTGCGCGACCGCGTGGACGAGGCACTGACCGCGCTCAAGGAGGACGGCACGCTGTCCGAGATTTCGCGGAAATGGTTCGACAGCGACATCACCACGCCCGCGTCCGAAACCGAGTGATCCGAGCCATGCGGGCACTCGACCTCGACTACATGCTGGGGCTGGTGCCCGTCATCCTCGGTTACGTGCCGCTCACGCTCTTCATGGCGGTGGTGGCGATGGCCTGTGCGCTGGTGCTGGCCTCGCTCCTGGCCGTGGAGCGGGTGATCCGCGTGCCCGGGCTCGACTGGCTGGTGGTGCTGTTCATCAGCTTCTTCCGCGGCACGCCGCTGCTCGTCCAGCTCTTCCTGTTCTATTACGGGCTGCCGCAGGTCCTGTCGTTCCTGACGCAGATCAACGGGGTGACGGCGGCGATCATGGGCCTGACGCTGCACTTCTCGGCCTACATGGCCGAGGCGATCCGCGCGGCGATCACCGGCGTCGACCGGTCCCAATGGGAGGCGGCGCAGTCCATCGGCATGACCCAGAGCCAGATGATGCGTCGGATCGTGCTGCCGCAGGCTGCCCGCATCGCGGCACCAACGCTGGTCAACTACTTCATCGACATGATCAAGGGCACCTCGCTGGCCTTCACTCTCGGCGTGACGGAGATGATGGGCGCGACGCAGAAGGAAGCCTCGGGAAGCTTCCTGTACTTCGAAGCGTTCCTCGTCGTCGCAATCCTCTACTGGATCATCGTCGAGACGCTGAACCAGGGGCAGAAAAGGCTCGAGACGTACCTCAACCAGGCGTATGCGCGATGATCGAGATCAGGAACCTCACCAAGCGTTTCGGCGGGACCCCTGTACTCGACCGGATCGACCTCGACATCGCGGATGGCGAACGGGTCGTGGTGATCGGGCCGTCGGGGACCGGCAAGTCGACCTTGCTGCGCTGCCTGAACTTCCTCGATCATCCCGAAGAGGGGCGGATCACTGTCGGCGGGGTCAGTGTTGACGCCGCTCATGCCTCCCGGCGTGACATAGTCGCCCTGCGTCGGGCGACCTCGTTCGTGTTCCAGAATTACGCGCTATTCGCCAACAAGACCGCGAAAGAGAATATCATGGAGGCGCTGGTGACGGTGCAGAAACGCCCGCGCGACGCGGCCGAGCGGCGCGCGCTGGAGATCTTGGGTGAGACGGGGCTGGCCGACAAGGCAGACAGCTATCCCGCCGCCCTGTCGGGCGGCCAGCAGCAGCGCGTGGGCATCGGCCGTGCGATGGCGATCGGCGCCGCACTGATGCTTTTCGATGAGCCAACCTCGGCGCTCGACCCCGAATGGGTGGGCGAGGTGCTGGACCTGATGCGACGGGTGGCCGAACAACGTCAGACCATGCTGATCGTGACCCACGAGATGCATTTTGCCCGCGAGATCGCGGACCGCATCCTGTTCATGGAAGGCGGCCGCATTGTCGAGCAGGGCCCGCCGGAGAAGCTGCTGTCGGCCCCGGAAGACGAGCGCTTGCAGAAATTCCTGCGCCGCGTACGCTGAGAGTGGGCCCTCCCGCCGCATCGGCGTTCCCTGCGGATGTCGCACCATGCCTTCATGAGCCTGGTCCATCGGCCGAGCTCGAACGCACGCGGCCCCACTGCTTGTCTCGAACGAGGCGCCGCCTCAACGACCGGCCGTCCCGGTGCCGGGTGCCACGTCGATCCGCATGCCGTCGTGCGGCCAGGGCGGGAAGTGGTCGTGCGGAATGTCGAGGTTCTGCGGCGGCACCCTGTAGTCGAGCGCCAGAAGCGCGCGGATCCCCTCGCACAGCAGCGCCACGGTCAGCCATTCGCCCGGGCATCGGTGCCCGCCCGCCATGTCGCCGCCGCCCTGGGGGATCAGCGCTCCCGCCGCTGGACCGCCCGCCAGGTGGCGGCCGGGATCGAAGGCCTCGGGCAGGAACCAGGCGCCGCCGTCGCGCCCCGTGCCGAAGAGGTCGAGCAGGATCCATTCGCCCGCAGCGAAGTCCCTGCCCCGCCAGGTGAAGGGCGTCAGGACGCGCCCGCCGATCACCGGGAAGAACGGGTAGAGCCGCCGCACCTCCTGCGCGATGGCGAGGATCCGGGCGGGATCGCCGGGCGCTTCGGCCAGCGATCGCACAATCGCGTCGCGGTGGACATGCAGCGCATGAGCGGCGAAAACGATGAAGCGTCCGACCGCCACGATGGGCCGCAGGAGGTTCAGCAATTCGACCGCCGCCTCCGCCTCGTCCAGCCCGCTGCCGTCTGCATCGCGGTGCGCGAGGATTCGCGCCAGCGCGCCGGTCTCGCCGCCCTCCTCCCGCGCCCGACGCAGGACGGACCGCGCCCAGCGTTCCGAACGGGCGCGCAGAAAGCTTCCGCGCAGGTAGGAAGGGCCGATGCTGCCGGCCGCGCCGATCATCGCGGAAAGTTCGGCGGTGCGGGCCGCGACCTCGGCCTCGCCGACAGGCACCTCGCACCAGCGCAGCGCGGTGCGCGTCATCACCTCCGGCACCGCGTCCCGCAGCGTCACCGTGCGGCCCTGCCAGCCCGCTGCGGCCGCCTGCCATTCCTCCGCGAGGACCCGCCGCGCCAATTCCAGCCGCTCGGGCGCCATGAGGTCGAGGAAAAGGCCCCGGCGCGCGCGGTGCGCCGCCCCGTCCAGCATCTGCACGCTGCCCCGGTCCTGCAGCAGCGCCACCACGCTGCCCGGCATTGCGCCCCGGCGGGTCATCCGCCCCGGAGCATAGAACATTCGCGCCGCCTCCGGCCCCGTCGCGCAGGTCACGGGCCGCAGCATCATCCGGGTGCGGAAGGCATCGGTGCCCAACTTCCGGCAGCGGGCGCCGACAAAGTCGTAACCCTCGCGCAGGAAGGCGGCGGTGCTGTCGAAGCCGGGCAGCCGCGGGATCGAAGGGCCATTTTCCTGCATGGCGGGTCTCCTTGACAGGCGCTGACCCCATGAAGCGGATCGGGGCCGGGATGTTCCCGCGCCGCAGGTGTCATCCGTTCTTTCCCGCCTCCTTCGGGATGATGCTGATGCCGCCGCTCTGCTCCAGGACCGCGAAATCTACTTCGTCCATCCGTCGCAGACCGTGCTGGCTGCGGGCCGCCAGCAGGATGTCGCGCAGGTCCACCCGCGCCCTCCGCATCACCTCCCGGTCCGGCACGCCCCCCGCCACCAGCACCGTGGGGCTGCCGTCGAGGAGCAGGGCCAGCCCGCGGGACCAGCGCTTGAGGCAGGACATCGCGATGTCCAGGGTGAAGAGCGTGACAATCAGGATCGCGGCATTGACGACCGAGAAGTCATCCCCCAGCAGCGCCTGCTGTGTCGTTTCGGCGACGATCAGCAACAGGACGAAGTCGAAGGCGGTCACCTGCGCCAGGGTCCGCCGGCCGGACAGCCGGAAGATCATCAGGAGAACCAGGTAGACGGCGGCACCGCGGAGAACCGAGTCCATGGAATGACCTCAGGGGATGATCAAGGTGCGCGCCGAGACTGTCGCACCGTCGATCTCAAGATCGTACCGGGCGAGCCCCGGCGATCGGGGCCGGATCGACAGGTGCACGGTGCCGCCGGCGGCTTCGACCTCCAGCCGCAGGCCCTCCGATGTGGCGCTTTCATGAACCGGCCGGGGAGTTACGGACGCCACGTCGAACCATTCGGCGAGCCCGGGACCGAACCGGATGACATGCGGACCCGCCGCGTCGAACGAAACCGTCATGTTGTCCGGTTCCTGCCATCGCGCCACCGCCGGAACCTCTGCCTGCGCCGAGCCGTGATCCAGGGTGTTGCGCGCCAGCCGACCTTCGCCCCCCGTCAGGCCGAGCAGCGCCGCGACGACGATGGCGAGGAAGGTGCCCCATGCTACGCGCTCCAGCCGCCAGTGGAACACCTGCAACGACCGGTGTTCGTCGATCTGCAGACCGTCGGATCGGATCGGCGGCGAACTTGCGCTGCGATCAATCATCTCCCACTCCCACCCCCGCGGGTCCGGCCGTTCAGAGACGAAAACGTCGTGCACATGGTTCCGTTTCCCACGCGGCGGACCCTTCGGAGGGGCGGCAGCCGGACCACCCCGGGAACATTGCCGGCGCACGGATGTTCAACCGGACCGCACAGGCGGGTACTGACACGGCAGGAGCACCGGTGTGACGGTGGAGGAAATTGCCATCCGGCTCGGCATCGCCACCGCGGGCGGACTCGCCCTGGGTCTCGACCGCGAGTTGCGCGGCATCGCGGCGGGCATGCGGACGCATGCTCTGGTTGCGCTCAGCTCGGCGCTGATCACCGTCTCGGCCCTGATGCTCCACGTCGATCTGCAGAAGGGATCGAATTCCAGTGTCGATCCGCTGCGCGTGGTGCAGGGGCTGGCGCAGGCGATCGGTTTCGTCGCAGCGGGGGCCATCTTCTTCGCCCGCGGCGAAATCCACAACCTGA